>OGLM01000004.1_pt1 | contig 286875 bp, 248 predicted proteins | sample 1572531 | NCBI WGS metagenome assembly OGLM01 (sample SAMEA2581909, study PRJEB24529) | metagenome | biome: Human gut stool | place: China | collected 2011
TAGCAGGTCACGGAAAAAGGAAATATAAATTCAAAATAACTCAAAAACTTGACTTATAACATTGACTAAGTTAAAATAAAACAAATTGAGTTAAAAGGAGAATGAGAAATATGCTTACAAGCGTATTCGGGATTTCTATAAAATATGAAGCATGGAATCATCAGGATTCTTTGCCTGTTTATATTGCAGGGAGTTATGATTTTCATACAGCATATATTGGAAACAGACGCTGTATAATGCTTGCTCCAACAGAAGAACTTGCCACACTTCCGGCATTGAAAAAACAAATTGAAAAAATACAACAGATTGATAATGTGCCGGTCGTATTTGAACTTGTAACGGTGTCAAATTATCGTAGAAAAAGTCTTATAGAAAATAATATACCGTTTATTACTACAAAGCAGGTCTTTCTTCCTTTTATCGGAACAATGCTTACAGATGAAAGGTCCCCCCAAAAGCTGACAGGAAAATTTGTTTATTCCACACAGCAGTTATTTTTGCTTTATCTGTACAGTAAGAAAAAACGATTGTATATTTCGGAAGCCGGAAAAGTGCTCCCGTTTACAGCAATGACCTTGACCAGAGCGGTAAAGCAGTTGGAAGCGACGGATTTGTTTCTTATAGCAAAAGACGGTGTCAACAAGTTTATTGAGTCAAAATATAACCGATATGAATTATTTGAAAAAGCAGAAGTATATTTGACAATGCCTGTCCGCAAAGCAGGATATATAGATAAGACACTAGTTACAGAAAATATGGTCTTTGCAGGTGAAACGGCACTTTCCGAAAAAACAATGTTAAATCCAAACCGGATTGTCACTTATGTGATTAGTGAGAAAGATTATGATAAAACCTTGCTGACCGAAGAATTGATAGACCTGGATGAGCAAGTAAGACTTGAATTATGGGCATACAATCCGAAACAGTTTTCAGAGGATAACAGTGCTGATGATATTTCTGTTATTCTATCTTTTGGAGATACAAACGACGAGAGGCTTGAAGAAGCAGTAGATGAATTACAGGAAAGAAGGTTGCAGGAGTAATGGTCAATGGATTTACCAAATTTAAGGAAAAATTCCAGGGTTTTGAAAATCAATATGTCATCATCGGTGGGACGGCTTGTGATTTCAATGAGTGTTTTTTAAGTCGGCAGGCTCCAGACCGGAAACGGTATAAACAGAAAAAATATTAAGTCATATGCCGCACTTTCTCATCGAAGGTGCGGCGTATTTTTGCGTGTTGATAAAAAAGTTCTGGAGCCGAACTTGAATAAAAAATTAAATGCAAGATAAGTTATGACTGATTTAGAAATATTCCTAATTGAGGCTGTTTTCGAGTTCAAAACAGGTGTATAATAACAGAAAACTGTTAGATATACTCTGTTTTGTTGCATGGCAAACAGGCAGCGGCCGATTTAGTTGAAAAAGTAAATGAGACCCCTACCGAGATGGAATTGTGGTACCGCTGTCTGACCGGTGAAATTATTATTTCTTACGTTTAAGTAGTGCCGGCTTCAAAAGTACTTCGTCGAGTGGAATTGGTTGAAGTGCAAGTATGTCCAGCAGTTTTTTGTATTCTTCCTTTTGTTTCATTAAGTCAAAAGGAGTTTGATTATCGAATAATTCACGCACAACACTATTAATGTGGCAGGTAATCAAATGTATGTCTGTATCTTCGAGAATACTGAATTTTGTACCTTTAGGAAGTATTTGACGAATCAATACATGATTCTTCTCAATGCGTCCTTTTTGCCAGGATGCCTGGGGATCGCAGTAAAAGATTCTGGTTCTGCGAGCACCATTTTCAGTGAACTCCAGGTTGTGTACGCCCTTAAATTCAGTGCCATTGTCGGTAAGGATTACAGGAAATAGTTTTCGGAAAAGTTCAATACCAAGAAGCGATGTGAGCTTATCAAAAACATGAAGTACACTTTGATGAGACTTATCCGGCAAAAGAAAAATCAACATGAAATTGGTGTCTCTAAATAGAATAGTCAGAAGTACCTTTCCACTATTTCTGGCACCGATTACGGTATCCATTTCAACAATCGGGAGTTTCGGATTTTGTTCCATGAAGGAAGTGAAATCAGTGTAAGTACGTCCTTTTCGATACTGATAATCGAACTTCATAAGAACCTCATGAGAATGTCGCTGCTTATAACGAACCTTTTTGGGAAGATCAATGTTCCTTACCCGGAAAGCACTCTGGTCGATGTAGTTGTAGATAGTCTTTTTGGAAAGCCCGATTTCATCGGAATGAGTGGCAAATATGTGGTTGATGGATTGTCCTTTATTAACCAGCGGCATTAGTAAATCATTTAGTTCCAATAACCGTTCAGGACTGGTACGAATGCCTTTCCTTGATGAACTTAATTCTTTGACGTATTCAGCGTGTGCCCGATGAGCAGTGTAGTAGGCATGGTTTCTTTTGCATGTCTTCTCACTTGGACAACGAGTGCAAACATAAGGCGGTTTATCCAGCAAAGGACAATGTGCAGAAATGTACTGTGAACATAAGCTTTTACAGTCGAATTCCGTACATGTTTTGCAGCGATGGGAACAAGTGTAAATTGATTCCTGATCGCATATGTTTCTGCGTAAGCAAGAACGATAATTAATGCAGTCATTCGATGTATACCGGAAACCGTTAACAAAGCAACGGTGGTTCTTAATCTCGCGAGAGATTGTGGTCGCTGAGCGGTTCAGTCTTTTAGCAATAAAAGAGAAAGACATATCCTGGGCGAGATATTTTTCAATAATTGCCCGGTCAGTTAAAGTGAGATGTTTACTCATAGGTCTGCTCCTTTCTGGTCAGACAGCATATGAGTATTATCCTATAAAAAACAAGATTTGTAAAAGTAAACGCACGATTGTAAGAGTAAAAGTAGGCAATTTCTGGCGTTAAATTTTACAATTAAAGGTTCTGGAGCCGAAACACAAGGTATGTTTATTGGACACTGAAATTGTTAAAATTTAGCCACAGAGAACAAAGAAAGTTTTTGTTTTAGCTTGAAAAATGGCGGAGAGGTGGAAGATATGCATATTTTAGTGTTGATTTTTATGTTTGTGGTAATGGCAATAGGAGCGGCTTGTAAAGGGGACTATTCAGGTATAGCTGTAATAGGAAAAGTTGTTGGAGGTTGTGTACTTTTGTTTGTAATAGGCTGGCTGATGCTTAATGCATCATTTATAGCGATTCCGGTAACGATTATAATTATAATTGTGATTTTTATTATCTGTTTCAAGAGTAAATAGTTGATTTTTGTATTCTAAGTATATATAATATAATAAAAATTATAAATGGGGGATAACTAAAGAATGGTATCCAAAATAGAACTAAAGTTACAAGGCAATCAGGAATTATCATATCAGATGGCATCTTTGTTTCATGGGGCATTGATGGAACTATTGCCGCAGGAATATGTGTATAAAATGCACGCATCACAGTTACATCCATATACGCAGCATCTGGAATATAATGATAAGTGCTGGAAATGGGTAATCAGTTGCTTGAATGAGGAGGCTGACAGAATTATACTTAAAGAAGTAATGCAGAACGTTTCGAGTATTGTTTTGAAGAAAAAGCAGATAACAATAGATATTGTAGACAGAGCATATACTTCGCTATCAGATAAAGAACTCGTGGGTATATTGTACAGTGGAGACAGTTCAAGGTATGTTGATGTTCATTTTCAATCACCGACAGCATTTAAACAGAATGGACAATATGTGTTTTATCCGGATATAAGATGCATTTTTCAAAGTCTGATGAACAAGTATGATTCTGCTGAAGAGAAAAATGTAATGCGGGATGAGGACACATTGACACAATTATGTGAAACTACCAGAATAGTGCACTATGATTTGAAAAGCGTGAGCTTTTCGCTTGAAGGAGTAAAAATACCATCGTTCATAGGCAAAGTTACATTCAAATTTACCGGTGCACAGACACTGGCAAATTTTGCAAAGTTGTTATTCACGTTTGGAACATATTCAGGCGTAGGAATAAAGACGGCTCTCGGAATGGGAAGCTTTGAAATACCAGAAGAAAGGGGAAAGAAATGCTTACAGACAGACAAATTAAACTAACAGTCGGAAGTCTTTTGCACGACATTGGTAAAGTAGTGTACAGAAGCGGTGACGGAAGAAATCACAGCATGAGTGGAGCAGAGTTTCTTGAAAAAGATGCTAAAATAGAAGACTCAGAAATATTACACTGTGTAAAATATCACCATGGAAAATATCTGGCAGGGGCCAATATAGAAAATAGTGATTTGGCTTATATTACATATTTTGCCGATAATGTCGCAGCATTTGTTGACAGAAGGGATTCTGATACACAGGAGGATGGATTTGATAAGCAAATGCCGTTGAACAGCGTGTTTAACATACTGAACAATAATAACGGACATAGTCATTATTCAATGCAGGTATTAAATCCCAAAGATTCAGTTAATTATCCGACATCTCAGAATACAGTTATGGATGAACACTTTTACAAAACCGTTGTTCAAAATATAATTGATAATCTAAGAGGAATAGCTATGAGTGAGGAATATGTTAATTCATTATTATCGGTAATGGAAGCAAACCTTACATATATTCCTTCTTCCACTTCCAAAAGAGAATTGGCTGACATTTCGTTATATGATCATGTAAAAATAACGGCGGCTATAGCAGAATGTGTTGAACAATATTTGAGTGAGACAAATGAAACCAACTACAGGCAGGTATTGTTTGATAAGGCAAAAGAGACGTATTCCAAAGAAATGTTTATGCTATATTCAATGGATGTTTCCGGAATACAGAGTTTTATATACTCTATTGCCGACGCGGGAGCATTAAAAGGTTTGAGAGCGAGAAGTTTCTATCTTGAGATCATGATGGAACATATAATAGATGAGCTGCTGGAAAAACTGTCATTATCACGCGCTAACCTGATTTATTGTGGCGGTGGACACTGCTATATGATTCTTCCTAATACAGATAAAGTAATACGGATATTAGAGCAGTATGAACATGATACAAATGACTGGCTTAGAAAGACATTTGACATTTCATTATATATAGCTTGCGGATATGCAAAAGCAAGTGCCAATGTATTGAGAAATGAACCGGCCGGTTCGTATGAAAAATTATACAAGACTGTATCGGAAATCATATCTAAACGCAAATCGCATAGATATGAAGCTGAGATGATACGTGAATTTAATAATCAGACACATGACGAAGAGAGAGAATGTTCTGTATGTAGAAGGTTGGCGAAATTAAAGGATGGAAAATGTCAGGTATGTAATGCGTTAGAGAAGATGGGCTCCCGGATGATTGACGAAGATTATTTTACAATCCTTTGTGATCCTGAGCCGGATGCACTTCCTTTACCTGGAACAAGATACCTTGTAACGGATGACAGAAAGAGTCTTGAAAAACACATGAATCAGGATGATTATGTAAGATGTTACACTAAAAATAATTTCTACACAGGTAAGCATGTTACCAATAAGATGTGGGTTGGAGATTACATGCCGAAAGATGTTGGAAGAAGTTTTGAAGAGCTTGCTGAGAATGCTAAGGGCATAAAGAGAATAGCAGTTCTTAGAGCGGATGTGGACAATCTTGGAACAACATTTGTGCATGGATTCAAGAGAGGTGACGATGACAAATATGTTACACTCTCAAGAACAGCGGCATTGTCAAGACAATTATCACTGTTTTTCAAGGGTTATATTAATAAGATATTGGATGACAACACAGAATCACTATTCAGTGATGGTAAATCGAGAAAGGTTGTTATTGTATATTCAGGAGGCGATGATGTATTTATCGCCGGAGCGTGGAATGATGTTATATCCTCATATATGGATTTGAGGACGGCACTCGACAAATTTACCATAGGGGCATTGACAATATCAGGAGGAATCGGTGTATACACACCATCTTATCCAATCAGTGTTATGGCAGAAGAAACACAGGTGCTTGAGGACATATCAAAAGAAGTTGACGGTAAAGACGCAATTACTTTATGGAACGAAGACCATTGTTATAAATGGAATGAGTTTAGAGATAAAGTAGTTGGAGAGAAAATGCAGGCACTTAAAGAGTATTTTGATAACAATGATTCCAGAGGAATGAGTTTTCTGTATCATTTGACGGATTTACTCAGGAATTATAAAGAACAGATAAATATCGCCAGATATGTATATCTGCTATCAAGAATGGAACCTGATGAGAAATGCGAAGATGAAGTTAAAGAGAAATACCGGATGTTTTCCGAAAAAATGTATCGGTGGAGTCAGGAAGAAACAGACAGACGCGAACTCATTACAGCAATTTACTTATATGTATATTTAAACAGAGAACAAAAGGAGGATGAATAAATGAAACTAACGGATGAAAATTATGTGCAGATGGCTGAAAAAGCTATGAATGAACTGTGCGCAATGTGTAAAAAAAAAGGAAAAGAACCCGTAACAACATCTAAAATCAGAAACCTGCTGGCGATGACAGCATCAATATATAACGATGTTGTTATGAGTCAGTCGGAAAAGTTGTCATCTGAAACTGTGGGCAGAATCAATTATATGAAGATTAGATTCATATATGAGGCAGGAAGGGAACCAAGGGTCGGAGATCTCGTTAAAAAAGCATGTTTGTTGGATCATATAAGCGAAATTGGCAATAGCCGTTCCCAATATATATTATTCAGCAGATATATGGAAGCACTTGTAGCTTATCGTAAATTCTATGGCGGTAAGGATGAATAGGAGGAGAAAATTATGATAGCAAAGATTGAAATCAGCGGAATTATAGAAGTTGTCACAGGATTACATATAGGAGGTTCCAGTGCCTTTTCAGCTATAGGAGCGGTTGATTCACCGGTAGTCCTTGATACGAGAACAAATCAGCCGATGATACCGGGAAGCAGTTTAAAGGGTAAGATGAGAGCTTTACTTGCCAAACAGTATAATGAGAAAATTGTTAAATTGCCGGATGATGATGCTGAGTGTCTTATACATTTATTCGGAAGTGCTAAGGAGAAGAAATGCAGTAAAGTCCTGTTTACAGATATGTTCCTTGACAATCTTGAAGAATTAAAGAATGCGGGACTTACGTCAGCGACAGAGGTAAAGTTTGAAAATTCAATCATAAGAACAACCGGTGTGGCCAATCCAAGGCAAATCGAAAGAGTTGTTAGAGGAGCTGAATTCCCTTTGCAGATAATTTATGAAATATCGTATGACGACACCGAAGAGAGTGTACTGAATGATTTCAAAGTATTAAAAGATGGATTTAATTTATTACAGTATGATTATCTTGGCGGCAGCGGCTCTAGAGGATATGGCAAAATTAAATTTTCAGATCTGGAAGTAGAAGCGGTTATTGGTGAGGTGTCGGATGAATTATTGGACAAATGTCGAGTAATATTGAAAGGATAATTATATGGAATATGCAATCTATAAATTTGATTTTCGAACAGGAGTACATTTTGGAACAGGTGCATTGGACAAAACTACTTATACGTTCAAAGCAGACCAATTGTTTTCAGCATTATATATAGAAGCGATGAAGCTTGGTATCGCAGATGAATTGTATGAAGCTGTTGACAGTGGACGAATCGTATTTTCAGATGGTATGCCTTATATCAATCGTCAATATTTAATCCCCAAGCCAATGATTCGCATTGAAGGGGACAGAAGCGGCGAATCAGAACAGAAAAAAGCATATAAGAAGATGAAATATCTGCCTGTGGAACAAATAGATGAATTTCTGAGCGGAGAAATGAAATTAGTTAAAGGTGAAGATCCTATGAGAAATTATGGGCACGGATGTATGCAGACCATGGCACATGTAAGAAGAGATGATGATACGTTGCCGTATAGAATTGGAACTTTTTATTACGAGCCGGGATGTGGTGTCTATATTATAGTAGGGTATAATGACGACAAGGATATAGAATTGTTGGAACAACTGCTGACGGCGGTGTCGTATGTCGGCTTGGGCGGTAAGAAGTCTTCCGGGTTAGGCAAATTTGAACTGATAAAAGGTAAGATGTCGGAAAAACTCAGAAACAGGCTCGGACAGGATAAAGGTCGTCAAATGCTTATATCAAGTGCACTTCCGTTGGATGATGAACTTGATGAAGCTTTAAACGAGGCATCTTATCTGCTTGAAAAAAGAACCGGATTTGTGGCCCCGCCGGTATCAAATAAATCGGACGACATATTGCCTGAAGAGTGGCAGAAGAAGCGCGACCTATACGTGTTTGCGTCAGGTTCATGCTTTAATAAAAGGTTTGTCGGTGGTATTTATGATGTATCGAAAAAAGGAGGACATCCTGTATTTCGCTATGCAAAAGCAATGTTTATGGAGGTGTAAAGTATGCAATATTATCTTAAGAACTATAAAGTGACCATACATGCATTATCTCCAATACATATCGGTTCCGGAGAAAAAATCGGAAAGAAAGAATACATTTACCTGCCTAGAAAACGAAAAGTAATAGTCCCTGATATAAACATCATGTATGGAGATTTAAGACAAAAACGATTAGACAGAGAATTTGAATCGTTTATGATGCGAAATGGTAATATTCCTATATCAAAGTGGCTTGCGGATAAAGGATTTAATGAAAAGGATTTTGAACGGTGGAAAAAATATGAAATGGACACCGGGGAAGCATTCTTAAATTCTAATCCTAAGGAAATTGAATGTTTTGTAAAAGATGCCTATGGAATACCGTATGTCCCGGGCAGTAGCATTAAAGGAATGTTCAGAACAGCGATTATAGCAATGGAATTGACCAATAATCATATCAAGGCATCCAGAATAAAAGCTGAATTAATGAATGGAACAGAAAAACACTTGACCAGAAATAAATATTTGTTAGGTGAAACAAGGAATATGGAAAGCGAAGTGTTGAATATTCTGGAACGCGATGTGAAAAGTAAACAAAATGCGGTCAATGACTGCTTATCCGGATTGATTGTTGGTGATAGTCAGCCGATTGATATTAGGAATCTTACATTAAGTCAGAAAATAGATTACACGCTCGATGGACAGGAAAAGCCTTTGCCTATATTGAGAGAATCACTTATTCCGGACACAAATATTAATTTTGAAGTGACTATAGATAAAAGAGTATGTCCATATGACATAGCTGACATATGTTCAGCGTTAAATGCATTTGCGGATATAAGCAATAATCGCTTCTACAAGAAATTTCATAGAGAAATCACGGATGATAATGCTGTTTTTCTTGGAGGTGGCTGCGGATTCCTGTCAAAGACTATTATATACAATCTGTTTGATAAAGATGCTGTATATGTTGCAGATAAAATATTCAAATCAACTCTATGGAAGCAATACGATGTACACAAACATAGAAGAGATATTTCTCTTGGTGTTGCTCCTCATGTCTGCAAATGTACACGATATGGAGGCAGATTATATAATATGGGAATTGGAAAAATCGAAGTAACGTCAACTTGATATTTTGCGCCGATGCTTGAAAATGCTGGGATTAAAGGCTGTTATGTGGGATAAATATGATATTAATTCATATAAAAATATTATGAGCCGCAAACAGCAGTATCAAGCCAGCATTTTCAAGGGATGCAGAAGACAGAGTAGAAATAAGAAGAACCCCGATAGGGGACGGAAACAACTGATAGAACTTTCTACCGTTATTTGAAACAGAGTAGAAATAAGAAAAACCCCGATAGGGGACGGAAACTAAAATATGACATCATACTATCGTTAAACCCTTGTAGAAATAAGAAGAACCCCGATAGGGGACGGAAACCATCTTAGCATTATTTCTCACAACATCATCAACATAGTAGAAATAAGAAGAACCCCGATATGGGACGGAAACAATATTGACGTATTTCATAATTATCACCGTTGTACCGTAGAAATAAGAAGAACCCCGATAGGGGACGGAAACTGTTATTGTTTTCATAATATGTACCTCTTCTTTGTAGAAATAAGAAGAACCCCGATATGGGACGGAAACGTATGTCTGAGCAACGTATAATTAGTGCCGTCAATAGTGTAGAAATAAGAAGAACCCCGATATGGGACGGAAACTCTGCTCTGTGTATCTTTAAATCGTTTGTTTGTCGTGTAGAAATAAGAAGAACCCCGATAGGGGACGGAGACGCATTTCCTCTTTTTTGCTCTCGTCATACTCTCGGTAGAAATAAAAAGACCCCGATAGGGGATGGAGAAACATATTCCATTCTCAAACCTCCTCTAAATCTCCGAAAGTAGAAATAAAAAGACCCCGATAGGGGACGGAAACCTGTCTTTAACTAACTGTATCGCTAATTCTCTATACTGTAGAAATAAGAAGAACCCCGATAGGGGACGGAAACAAAATTGCAATAATCTTATCATAACTAAACGGATAAACAGTAGAAATAAGAAGAACCCCGATAGGGGACGGAAACTGCATCATATCATTGTACTCACCCTGTTCCAATCGTCCGTAGAAATAAGAAGAACTCCGAAAGGGGGCGGAAAACAGTTGCGCTATATACGCAATATATTTCCTGTTGAAAACTTTATATTTGATCAGGCATAAGGAGGGCAATATTATTGAGCTATTTGTATGTGTGCGAACAAGGTGCGACAATAGGAGTATCAGATAATCGCTTTAATGTGGAGTATAAGAATGGTATGATTAAAAGCATACCGGTTGAGACACTTGAAGTTATTGAGGTATTCGGTGGTGTACAGGTTACGACGAAATGCATAACAGAATGCTTGAAAAGGGGAGTGAATATAATTTTTTACTCTACCAATGGCGCATATTATTGTCGTTTAATATCGACATCCCATGTGAATGTTCAACGACAGCGGATTCAGGCAGCATTATACGATGATATGGAGTTTAAGGTGGCTTTTTCAAAGCGGATAATTGATGCCAAGATTCGTAATCAGGTTGTTATTTTGCGCAGGTATTCGAGAAATTCGAATGTTGATATATCGCACGCGGTAACAGATATGCAATATATGTGTAAGAAAATACAAATTGCTGATACAATAGAACAGATAATGGGTTACGAAGGAATGGCGGCAAGACTTTATTTTAAACGACTTGGGGATCTGATAAATCCGGAGTTTAAATTTGATAAAAGAAGCAGAAGGCCGCCGTTAGATCCTTTTAATTCTCTTATAAGCCTGGGGTATTCAGTAATCATGAATGAATTATACGGCAAAATAGAAGGTAAAGGATTAAATCCATATTTTGGTATTATGCACAGTGACAGGGAAAAGCATCCTACACTTGCAAGTGATTTGGTGGAGGAATGGAGGGCAGTGTTAATAGACTCCATAGCACTTAGTATGTTAAATGGACATGAACTGTTGCAGGAAGATTTTTATCGGGATGAATCAGTTTGTCAAGGCTATTGAAAACAGAGATGCATCACAATATCATCCTGTAATTATAAGATGAGAGGCAGAGACATGGAAAACTATTTTTGGAATACTGAAGAAGTACAGAACAATGATAAATTGTATATTCTGGTTATCTATGATATTGTTAACAATAGAAGACGAACGGCTTTTGCCAAGAAAATGAATGCTTATGGATTCAGGGTACAGAAATCAGCATTTGAGGCATTGATTCCGGAAAATCTATACAGAGATTTAATCGGAGAAATACCTAAATTGATAGATGGTAGTGAGGATACTGTACGTGTATATAAGATTCGTGGGAATGGTGAAGTGTGCCTTTTTGGACAAAGTCCAATACTTAAAAATGAAGAAGTGATTATAATATGAAAAGAGAAATTATATATGAATAAGACAATATTATTTACACCGGTTGGAGGAACAGACCCAATATCAGCAACTAACTGCTATGAAGGAGCGATGTTGCATATATGCAGATATTACAAACCCGATAAAGTAATTATGTATATGTCAAAGGAAATGCTTGAGAATAAGAAAACAGACAATAGATACGAATATTGCCTTAATGAATTATCTAAAATACAGAATCGACATATGGAATATGATACAATTGAAAGAATAAATCTGACTAATGTGCACGAATTTGATTTCTACTACACAGAGTTTAGGAATATAATACATGAAATACTTGAAAAAATAGATGATACTGACACTTTGCTGATAAATGTTTCATCAGGAACTCCCGCTATGAAAAGTGGATTGCTTGTATTGCAGACTATGGAAGATTTTCCGGCCAAGTTGATTCAGGTATCCAATCCTGAGAAAAAAATAGGAGAACATATACATAAAGGATATGATGTAAAGACGTTATGGGAATTAAATGAGGATAATGAGCCGGGAGCTGAGAACAGATGCAAGGAAATAAAATGCCCAAGTCTTGAGAAAATCAAAAAGGAGGAGATAATTAAAAAGCATATCCAGGCATATGATTATAAAGCGGCATTAACTGTAGTTGAAACAATGAACGTGGAGGATACGTCAGAATTTGCAGAATTACTGGAAGTGGCAGAGAAAAGACTCATGCTTGATTTCTCGGGAATAGACAAGTTCCTGAAAGGCAGAGATTATAATTTTATGCCGGTCAGATCGTCAGCTGAAAGAATGATTTTTGAATATGCCCTGAATCTGGATATCAGGCTTAAAAAGGGAGAATACGCGGATTTTATAAGAGCGTTAACACCTATAATAGTTGAATTGTTTGAACTTATTCTCAAAAAACAGTGTAAGATTGATGTGAATGATTATTGCTATATCGACAAGAAAGGTTTGCGTAAATGGTCGCAGGAAAAATTAAATAACACAGAAATTTTAGTTGCTTTAAATGATGCTTTCATGGGAAATTTCAAGTATGGTGATGTATATTCTGTGCATATTAAAAGTCTGATAGAGCGTTTTACCGATAATGCAGATTTAAAGAAATTGGTTAATGATATTAGGGAGGTTGAGGAAAAAATACGTAATGATGCGGCACATGATATGATTTCCGTTACGGACAAGATTGTTTGTGTCAAGACGGGCTACACCTCTGCACAGATTATGAAGATGATTCATAGCGCATTCAATTACACCGGAATAAATGTTAAGAAGGAGTACTGGAATTCGTATGATGATATGAACAGGCTTTTGCTAAGCAGAATATAAGAAATGCGTGTGATGTAAAGCAGAGGCAATGGCAGATCATAATACCTTGCGTCTTTTCTGGTAAATTACGTACCGTAAGATAGGATTAATGTAACTGTCAGTGCCTTAATAAAAGATGAAACGATATGGCTGACACAAAAAGCTATGGCTGTTGAGATATGATTAACATAAAAAATTAGTATTTTATTGGTACTATATGTATTTACTTTCATGCTAATATGTATGCAGGTCTTTCAGGATGCCTTAAAGCAATATGCCAGACGCAAAGATAAAAATTTGATTCGGAATCTATCAAGGAAAAGATCTGCTGATGTTTCGCGGCATATAATTATGGAGTTTTACAAGGACTTTACAGGTGACATACATCAGTATGGCAGCATAATTGCCTCTGTGAGATGCCGGGAGTATGCAATGACACATCCGTTTGTAGGTTATTCTGCATACGATGGTGTGGAACACTGTGTCTATTATTACACCAGAGATACGCATAAGAAATTTGAATGGCCGGATAAAACAATGAATGCAGATAGGCTTGTATCTGCATTGCAGGTATTAAAAAAGTAATTGTGATATAAAAATGTGCAAATCTCTTTCAAAATGAATCAATTAGTGCTATAATTATTCCAAAATGTTGATGATGTCCATAATTTATCTTTCCAAAATGTTGATATACATACATTTTTGCTTTCCAAAATGTTGATTGGCTTACATCAATTGTAATCAAAAAGGTAATTCAGGGGGTTTGTTATGCTGAAAAGAAAGGCTACATCTTATATTAAAAACTGGAACGATACAAAGAGCAGGAAATGTCTTATTGTTCAAGGCGCCAGACAGACAGGAAAAACATATATAATAGAGCGCTTTGCAGAAGATAATTTTGAAGAATTTGTAGAAATTAATTTTAAACAAATGCCATCTGCTGCCGAGATTTTTGCGGGAGACCTTACCGTAGATAATATGGTTATGGCTATGCGGTTCCGTTTTCCGGGAAAGCAGATTATTCCCGGAAAGACTTTGATCTTTTTTGACGAGATTCAGGAATGTCAGGAGGCAGTAACATCACTCAAGTTCTGGGCTATAGATGACAGATATGATGTCATTGCATCTGGTTCTCTTCTTGGAATCGACTACAAACGGGCATCTTCCTATCCTGTTGGATATGTGGATTATTTGAAAATGTACGGAATAGATTTTGAGGAATTTCTTTGGGGAATGGGAATTACGGAGGACATGATAGATAATCTTCGCGGATATCTTCATTCAAAGACGGTCATACCTGAGGCAGTTCATTCTCAGATGATGAATTATTACAGACAGTACATCGCAACAGGCGGGATGCCGGAAGTGGTTCAGAAATATATGGACACCCGGGATTTCAGAGAAGTTGATAAGATTCAGCGTAGTCTTCTGCAGGGCTATCAGTATGATATAGCACATTACGCAACACCTGAAGAAAAAGTAAAAGCAGAGAAATGTTATCTTTCTGTTGCCAGGCAGATGCTGGATAAAGAAAATCATAAATTTCAATATAAAGAAGTTGAACATGGTGGACGGGCGCAAAAATATTATTCAAGCATGGAATGGCTGCTGCGTGCGGATATGGTACATTTGTCCAGGCGTGTTACAGACGTCAGATTTGATCTGGACGATTATGCAAGGGATGATTTTTTCAGAGCCTATACAACTGATCTATCACTGCTAATGGCCATGAAGGATTTTTCATTAAAGCAGTATATTGTTGAAAATACACTGACAGGAAATTCCAAAGGTGGCGTATATGAATGCGCAATAGCAGATGCCCTCTATAAGAAAGGATACCATTTGTATTTTTATAAAAATGAGACAACCAAACGAGAGATTGACATTATTGTTCAGAAAGACGGAGAAGTAGTACCCATTGAAGTAAAAAGCGGAAATACGCGGGCTAATTCCCTGAAATCACTTTTGAACAGTAACAGAGATATTCATTATGGATATAAATTTGCAGACAGCAACATAGGCGTAAGTGAGGATGGCATTATTACGCTGCCTCTGTACATGGCTGCGTTTATCTGATACGGACAGCATAAACTGCCAACAAAACTGCCGATACGTCCATATTTTTATTGCCCCACAGTACTTTCCGGTACTATAATCATTATATTACAGACTAAGGAGAACGCGGCGTATGGTAAAAAGCATGACGGAGGGCAATCCTCTGAAACTTATTCTTAATTTTACAATTCCGCTTTTGTTGGGAAATCTGTTCCAGCAGACATATAATATGGTGGATGCAATCATAGTCGGAAGGTATATCGGTGCCAATGCGCTGGCGAGTGTCGGAGCCTCTTCATCGGTGCAGTTTATGGTACTCGGATTCTGCATGGGGTGCTGTGCCGGTTTTACAATACCGGTTGCCCAGCAGTTTGGTGCGAAGAACTATGACCGGATGAGAAGCTATATTTTTCATTCGGGAGTTTTATGTGTGGCTCTTGCAATAATAATGACAAGCATATGTGCCATTCTCTGTCCGCAGATACTTCATCTTATGAAGACTCCGGACAAGCTTTATGCGGATGCATATAATTATTTTCTTATAATAGTGCTGGGAATACCGTTCTCGCTTCTGTACAATCTTCTGGCGGGAATACTGCGTGCGGTAGGCGACTCCAGAACACCTTTTATATTCCTTGCGGTTTCAACGGTTTCCAACATACTGTTGGATCTGCTGTTCATAATTGTATTTAAATGGGGATGTGCCGGAGCGGCGGGGGCCACCATAACATCACAGGCTGTAAGCGGGATATTATGCCTGATACTTATAAGCAAAAAATTTGATATATTAAAACTCAAACGCAGCGATATGAAATTGAACGGCAAAAATATGCTGACATGTATTACTATGGGAATTCCTATGGGATTGCAATATTCCATTACCGCAATCGGCAGCATGGTGCTTCAGGCCTCTAACAACAAGCTTGGAGAAGTGTACATATCGGCATTTGCGGCGGGAAGCAAGATAAAGCAGTTTGCCATGTGTCCTTTTGATGCCCTTGCGACGGCGGTTTCAAGTTTCTGCAGTCAGAATCTTGGCGCGGTTAAATTTGACAGAATAAGGAAAGGGCTTAGAACCGGTATAGTAATCGGCGTGATATACGGCATTTTTATCGGCGTGGTGACGAATATCTGGGGATACGGACTTTCTTCTCTCTTTGTGAAACGGAGTGAGACAGAGGTTTTGTTTGCTTCCGCTTTATATGTCGGACATCTTGGACTGTTTTTCTGGGCAATCGGGTTTTTGAACTGCTGCAGGCTCACAATCCAGGGTATAGGGTATGCCGGCGCTGCCATTTTTTCGGGAATACTCGAAATGATAGCAAGAATTGTGGTAAGTTTTGTATTTGTACCGAAGTTTGGCTATACTGCGATAACATTCGCAGATCAGTGCGCGTGGCTTGTTGCATGTGCGTACTGCATACCGATGGTTTTCGTGCTTATCCGGAGACAGGAAAGAAAGTGTACCCAAATATAATTTATACCTTTTGATATAAATAAGCCAATTTATGAATTATTCTGCATATCCGGACGTATAATGTTACAAAACATTGAAAGTGTCCGGATATGCGTGGTTTAGCAGAATATTTCAGAAAACGCAGAAGCAGGGTATTTATTTTTCTGCCGGTTGTGCTTGTGGCGGCAGGAATACTGGCATACATGCCATACTATACGATTACATCAGCATCCGGTAAGCTGGCCAAAAAAGAACTCCCGATATATTGTGTGGGAACAGAAGAGAAGAAAGTAGCATTGTCGTTTGATGCGGCCTGGGGCAATGAAGATACACAAACATTGCTTGATATACTGGCAGCATATGATGTACATGTTACTTTTTTTATGACGGGAGGATGGATAGAAAGTTATCCGGATGATGTGAAGGCAATTCTTGCCGCAGGCCACGATCTGGGAAACCACAGCGAAAATCATAAACAGATGAGCAGGCTGGATGGCGGGGAATGCATCGAAGAACTGATGGGTCCGCATAAGAAAGTAGAAGAACTTACGGGATATAATATGTGTCTGTTCAGACCGCCGTATGGCGATTATAATGATAATCTTATTAAGTCGGCCGAAAGCTGTGGGTATTATACGATACAATGGTCAGTGGACAGTCTGGACTGGAAAGATTACGGCGCCGATAACATTGTAAGTACCGTGCTGAATCATAAAAACCTCGATAACGGTGCGGTAATACTTATGCATAACGGTGCCAGATACACCAAAGATGCGCTTGAACGTGTTATCGTCGGCCTGATGGAACAGGGATATACGATAGTACCGATATCGGAACTTATCATAACAGATAATTATACGATAGATCATACCGGCAAACAGATTGCAGACAGATAGAATAAAACCTCCGGCCGCTGTCCGTAAAAGAATTATATTGCTTTTGATAGTGAAAGAGTGTATACTAGTCGTGTATTTTTAAGGATGGTCTATGATATGGATAAAATGATACACATCGCGGATATGCATTGTCATATTCTTCCGGGACTTGATGATGGCTCAAGAAGCATGGAGCAGACGCTTTCCATGCTTAAGATAGCATATGATGAAGGTGTGAGACTGATAATAGCAACACCGCATTATCATATAGGCAGGATGATGGTTGAACAGAGTAAGATCGATGCTGCTATAGAGAGTATCACACCGGTTATCAGGGATAATTTCCCAGACATGGAAATATATGCAGGACAGGAGATATACTATTATTCGGAAGCCGTTGAGGCACTTAATGATAATAAGGCCAGAACCATGGCCGGTTCAGGATATATTCTGTTGGAATATTCGCCGGATGAATCCTATGATGCAATAAGTTCGAGCATATATGAAGCTGAGACTAACGGATATGTACCGATAATAGCACATATCGAGCGTTACAGCTGTGTACATGACAGAACAGACAGAGTTGCGGAACTTATCGAATCGGGAGCATATATCCAGGTTAATGCAGGTACCGTGACCGGCGGTATGGGCAGGAGCAGTAAGAAGTTTGTTAAGAAACTTCTCAAGGAGCATATGGTTCATTTCATATCATCGGATGCACACAGTGACCGTACCAGGGCACCACGTTTTAGCGAAGCCGTTAAGGCACTCGGTAAGATTTGCAAGCCGGACTACTGTATGGAACTATTGTGGGACAACGCCATCAAGGTAATCAATAACGAGGAAATATAACGGAGATACTATGGGAAACATTAATAACAATGAGAACACAGCAGATAACAGCAGGATAGAAATCGATATAGCGGAGATTTTTGGCATGCTGGCACACAAATGGATAATTATTGTAGCAGCCGGGGTAATTGCTGCGGTGCTTGCTTTTGGCTATTTTCATTTCATAGCCACACCTAAATACACATCAAGCGCAAGTATTATGGTCATCAATCGTCAGAATACGGACGCAATCACAGCGACCGATCTTACTTCTTCGACAACTCTTTCCAATGACTATGTTGAAATTATTAAATCAAGAACCGTACTTGAACAGGTAATAGCGGATCTTGATCTTGATTATGATGTTGAGAAGCTCAGTGATAAAATATCAGCATCGGTTATTACGAATACGCGTAAGATAAGCATTAAAGTTACCGACGAGGATCCTATTCTTGCCAAGAAAATAGCTGACAGCCTTGTGGAAGCATCAAGTAAGCGTATATGTGAGATCATGAATATAGAGAATATGGTAAGCACCGTTGACAACGGAGACCTTCCGGACAAGCCGTCAAGCCCGGCTACCAAGAGGAACACGGTTATCGCAGCACTCGTAGGAATTGTGCTGGCAGCTGCAGTGATTATCATTGTCGGAATAAAAGATGACAGGATCAAGACTCAGGAGGATGTTGAGAAATATCTCGGAACAGGTGTTCTCGGAATTATACCTATATTTGAGGCAGGGGCATCCCAGCCTAAGGAGACACAGGCATCCGCATCCAAGCAGGGAGGTAAGCAGTAATGGCAATCCAGAAGATTTCAATCAATAAATTTGTCAAGCCTGATTACAGGGCTAATGAAGCATTTAAGAGACTTCGTACCAATATCCAGTTCAGCGGTTCCGATGTAAAAGTAATCGCGCTTACGAGCTGCGTTCCGAACGATGGCAAGTCGACAGTGTCATTTAATCTGGCAGTGTCATTTGCGGAAATGGGCAAGAAGGTCCTTTTTATAGACGCAGACCTTCGTAAATCTGTTCTTATAGGTAAATACAAAATAAGCAAGGCGGTTAACGGTTTTACTCATTATCTTTCAGGTATGAAGAGTATTGAAGATGTAATATATTCAACCAATATAGACAATCTTAATATTGTATTATCCGGTCCGGTACCGCCTGACCCGGCGGAACTTCTGGAAAGCGACCGCTTCAATGATCTTATACCTGCGCTCAGAACAGTTTACGATTATATAATAATTGATACGCCACCACTGGGAAGCGTAGTCGATTCCGCAATCATTGCCAGCAGATGCGACGGTGTGGCACTTGTACTTCCTGCCAGGGAAGTAAGTTACAAATTTGCCGCAGACATTATAGATCAGATTAAGAAAACCGGTGCAAGATTCCTTGGCGTAATCCTTAATAAAGTCAATATGTCAAGCAAGTCATATTACGGCAAATATTACGGAAAGTACTATGGCAAGTATTACGGTAACTATGGTGAAGATAAGTAATATGAATTAGAGGGATTGTATTATGAAGAGATCCAAAATTTTAATGATAGCAGCTGCGGCCGTGCTGCTTATTCTTCTGATAACAGCGGTGGTCATACTTAAAGGTGACGGAACGGGGCCTTCGATTACGATTCCGTCCGACATAGAATATCACAAGGGAATGTCAGATTCCGAACTGCTTAACGGAGTTACCGCCGAGGATAGCAAAGACGGTGATGTCAGTGATACACTTATCGTTGAATCTGTAATCATACTTTCAAGCGGTGACAGTGTCAAGATAACATATGCTGCCAAAGATAAGCACAACAATATCACACAGAAGAGCATCATCCTTCCTTATAAAGCACCGGCCGAAGAACCGACGAAGAGCCCGGAGGCAACCAAGTCTGCCGATAATAAGGAAAGCAGTAAAGAGGCTGGCAATGAAACACCTCATGCACAGGAGGAGACCACTACCGGATATTCGGAGGAGACAACCCCGGTTCAGACGGAATCACCTGATGCTCCTGTATTATACCTTACGAAAATAGAAGATTGGATCAAGAAAGGCAGTCAGGTCAACTGGATCAAATATGTATCTGATATTACCGATGATAAGGATGAGCGGAACGCGCTTTTCCAGTCAATTATGATAGATAACTATCCTGATATGAACACGGTGGGGGATTATGATATGCAATTTTATTGCAAGGATTCAGATGGTAATTTTTCACCGAAAATCACATTGCATATACATATAACCGATTAACAGCGGAGGAACACAAGATGGAAGAGAAAGAAATACTTAACGAAGTTAATGGCAGCGGCAAGGACAAAGTCCGCAGAATACTTATGTATATAGGCTGGGGCTTGAGCGCGGTTATGCTTGTATGCGGGATAATGCTTATAAGCAGGGTGATGAAGCTTAATGTGCTCACCACACCATACATGGTAATTCTGATTGCCAGCGTTATAGTGGTGACAGGCGTTATTGCTTTTTTGCAGAAATGGATGGTATCCGGCATTATAACCAAAATAATTGCCATTGCAATGAGTGCAATTATGGTAATCGGTTCCAGATACCTCGGAGCCACCAGCAAGGCACTTGACAAAATGTCCGGAATGAAGACCCAGATAGACAATGTGTGCGTGTACGTCCTTAAGGACAGCACATATAAGAGCCTTGACGACCTTAAGGATGCAACCTTCGGAATCTCACAGACCCTTGACCGCACCAATACGGACAAAGCCCTCGACATGATAGTGAGCGAAATCAAGACATCATTGGTTCCTAAGGAATATCAGGGCGCGATGCAGCTTATTGATGCCCTTTACAATAAGGAAGTCGATGCAATAGTCCTTAACAGTTCGTTCCTCTCAGTATTTGAGGGCGTAGATAATTATTCGGATGTCGAGGACCGTATCCGCAGCGTCTGGTCCGCAGAGATCAAAACAGATATAGTAGATAATAACAATAATAACAATAACGAGGAGCCTACATCTGATCCATATGATCAGTACAAAGGTTTCCTCTATGGCGGCGATGACGTATTTACACTTTATGTCAGCGGAATCGACACCAACGGCTCGCCTATGGTGAACCGCAACAGTGATGTCAACATTCTCATAACTGTTAATACCAAGACCCGTCAGATTCTTATGATTAACACCCCGAGGGACTTCTATGTTCCTTTATCAATATCCAACGGCGTCAAGGATAAGCTTACCCACGCCGGCTGCTACGGAATCCAGGTATCGGTAGACACCCTTGAAATGCTTTACGGGGTAAACATCGATGATTATATTAAAATTAATTTCACCGGATTTGTGGATGTAATAGATGAACTCGGTGGAGTGGATGTATACTCAGAGTACGATTTTATGCCAAGACATGGTACACAACATTTTACAGTGGGATATAATCATGTAAACGGTACAGAGGCACTTGGTTTTGTAAGAGAGCGTTATTCATTTGGCAGTGGAGACAGACAGCGTGGTAAGAATCAGATGGCACTCATAAAAGCAATGATCAATAAATGCGTATCAACGGATACATTGTTAAATTATGAGAATATACTTGGAGCAGTATCATCAAGTATTGCAACAAGCATGACTACAGATGAGATAACAGGACTTGTAAAAATGCAGCTTTCAGATATGAAGGGCTGGGACATACAGACATATAGTGTGGATGGCAAGGGTGACAATCTCATGACATTCTCACTCACAGCACCGAACTATGTAATGGTGCCGACGCAGTCAACGGTTGACCAAGCGAAGGAATATTTAAGACAGATATATGCCGGAGAAACAGTGCAGGTACAATAATAACATCCGGTGGAGAGGAATAACGGATATGGAAAATGAACCAAGGATTAATGTAACAAGATCAACGATGCCTCCGTTAGAGGAATATGTTGAGAAGATAAAGCCTATATGGGAAAATCATTGGATGACAAATATGGGACCGATATATAAAGAATTTCAGCATAGATTGATGGAGTATTTAGGAGCTTCCAACATATCGATGTTTACCAATGGACATATGGCATTGGAAATGTTGTTAAAATCGCTTGAAATATCAGGAGAGGTTATAACAACTCCATATACGTTTATTTCTACTACAAACGCTATAATCCGAAATGGTTTAAAACCGGTTTTTTGTGATATAAAAGAAACCGATTATACAATTGATCCGGATAAAATAGAAGAACTTATAACAGACAGAACAGTTGCAATTCTTCCGGTTCATGTATATGGTAATATATGTGATATACATAGAATACAGGAGATTGCTGACAGACATAACCTAAAGGTTATTTATGATGCAGCTCATGCTTTTGGAGTGAAGTATGAAGGTGTGGGAGTTGCTAATTTTGGCTATGCCTCGATGTTTTCGTTACATGCGACAAAGGTTTTTAATTCGGTAGAAGGAGGAATTGTATCGTTTAAAGATGAACATTTGAGGAAGAAACTTCACTGTGAGAAAAACTTTGGCATAACAGGAGAGGTAACGATTGAGAGCATAGGTGCCAATGCTAAAATGGACGAATTCAGATCAGCAATGGGAATTTGTAATCTTAACCATCTTGACGAGAATATAGCGAAGAGAAAACTTGTATATGAGAGATATATACAAAATTTGAATGGCATACCGGGGCTGCGCCTGAATTATTATGATGACAAAATACTTCCTAATTATGCATATTTTCCTGTATATGTTGACAGAAATGAGTTTGGCTGCTCCAGAGATGATATCTGTAGCAAGTTAAAGGAACATAATGTCTATACGCGTAAATACTTTTACCCGGCAACAAATAATTTTGAAATTGTTACATCGGTGTGTGCTCATGGTAACACACCAGTTTCTGATGATGTATCATTAAACATAATCACATTGCCGATGTATGGTGAATTGGATTTTGAAAGTATAGACAGGATATGTGAAATAATTCGCAGTATGAAATAAATGGAGAGAAAAGAATGAAGAAGTTATTACTTTTAGGTGGATCAAAATATTTATTGCCCGCAATAGAGGCAGCTCATAATATAGAGGGTGGAGTACACGTGATTACCTGTGATTATCTGCCTGATAATGTGGCACATAAATATTCTGATGAATATCACAATGTTAGTATTGTTGATAAAGAGGCAGTGCTCAATCTTGCACGCGAACTCAAGATAGACGGAATATTGTCATTTGCGACAGACCCCGGAGTAGTCACCGCAGCATATGTTGCCGAAAAAATGGGACTTGTTTCATCTGCAAGTTATGAATCTGTAAGAATTATGCAGAATAAGGATTTATTCAGAGATTTTCTGGAAAGAAACGGTTTCAATTGCCCTAAGCATATAGGCTATGATAATAAAGAGGATGCCTTGAAAGGCGTGAATGAATTTAGTCTTCCGATAGTTATTAAACCGGTTGACTCTGCCGGAAGTAAGGGCGTAACCAAAGTTACAGAAAAACAGGAAATAGAACAGGCAATAGATTGCGCATTTGAAAATTCTATTTCAAAAAAAATAATAATAGAACAGTTTATTGCCCTCGAAGGATGTCAGTCAGGAAGTGACAGCTTTGTTAAAGACGGGAAACTGGTCTTTGCAAGTTTCGATAGTCAGTTTTATGATTTGAATGCACCGAATCCATTTACCCCGGCAGCAATGTGTTATCCATCTAATATGCCGATGGAGAAACAGATTGAATTAAGAGCGGAAATACAGCGTCTTGTAGATTTGCTTGGAATCAGAACTACCATACTCAATATAGAATGCAGGGTCGGAACGGATGGTAAAGCATATCTGATGGAGGTTTCCCCGAGAGCCGGCGGAAACAGAGTGACAGAAATTCTGAGACTTGCAACAGGCACTGACCTGATTAAAAATGATGTCAGAAATGCATTGGGGTTAAGTGTTGAAGATATGACAGATCCGGTTTACGATGGCTCATACACGAGAGTTATATTGCACAGTTATAATAGTGGAACCGTTAAAGATATTGTAATAGACAAGCAGTTTGAAGAGAAATATGTTGTAGAAAAAGATATATGGGTAAAGCCGGGAGATAAGGTAAACGCTTTCACTGGTGCAAATCAGTCACTCGGTATTCTTTTTCTCAAGTTTCCAACATGGGAGATTGCAAAACAGTATGTGACCAATATGGACAGCTGGTTGAAAATTGTTTTAAATTAAAAGAGGTACATATACGATATGAAGGAAATCGGTGGATATATTCAATTAGATACATATACGGGAGAGATGCTTCATGAAGAAGGTATCCTGCTGAATAGTGGAAGAAACTGTCTTTTATATCTGGCAGAAGCTAAGCATATCAATAAAATCAGGCTGCCGTATTTTCTGTGTGATTCCGTTTACAACAGTTGTGTAAATGCCGGTATAAAGGTTAAGTTCTATCATGTGGATATGAATTTTATGCCTGAGGAACCCCAGAAGCTTGATGATGATGAGTGGCTGTACATTGTAGATTATTACGGACAGCTATCTGATGAGTGTATAGCATCCTTAAAGCAAAAGTATAATAGAATTGTATTAGATTACACGCAATCGTATTTTCGCAAGCCTTTAAATGGTGTAGATACATTGTATACATGCAGGAAATTTTTTGGTGTCACAGATGGAGCAGTGTTATATTCTGATACCAAGCTGGAGCGTGAACTTGAAACGGATGAATCGTATTCGAGAATGGAATTCCTGCTTGGACGTTATGAGCGTGCAGCATCCGATTTTTACCCGGAATATGTTAACAACAATAAATTGTTTGCCAAAATGCCGGTAAGGAAAATGTCAAGGCTTACATATAATTTGCTTCACGCAATTAATTATGATATGACCAGAAAGCATAGAGAAAATAATTTTAATGTGCTTGCATCGTTATTGGGTGCACTGAATGGGATTGATGTGAATTCTGTAATAGGACCGTTTGCGTATCCGTTATATGTGGAAGATGGTGCAGAACTGAGAAAATATTTGATATCTAATAAGATATATATTCCACTCCTATGGCCCAATGTGATCAAAGATATGCCGGATGACAGTGTTGAATACAGATTGGCCAATAATATTCTCCCTTTACCGTGCGATCAGAGATATGATGAGCATGATATGGAATATATTGCTGACATGATTTTACAACGGAGGAAAATTCGTGATTAATTTACAGGATATGAATATCCAACAAAAAATTGCAGATTATCTGGCTCATGACAGACTGGATGATATCAATGCATCAAGTCAGCCTGTTATATATAAAGATACTTTGTATACGAAATATATCAAAAGAATTTTGGATATAGTAATATCATTCATTGCATTGATACTTACATTGCCGCTTAATCTTATACTTGGAATTATTACATATATCAAATTGGGAAGCCCTTTGTTTTTCAAACAGGAGCGTATAGGCCGGAACGAGAAACCGTTCACGCTGGTAAAGTTCAGAAATATGACAAATGCAACGGATAAAAACGGTGAATTGTTACCGGCACAACAGAGGCTCACTCCTATAGGAACATTTATGAGAAAAACTTCACTGGATGAGCTGCTTAATTTCTGGAGCATTTTTAAAGGTGATATGAGCATAATAGGACCGCGTGCATTGCCATTTTACTATTATGACAGGTTTAGTGACAGACATAAAGCAAGGTTTAAGGTAAAGCCGGGACTGGAATGTCCACCTTGGGACGAGAAACATATCAAGCGGACATGGGAAAACCAGTTTGAAAATGATGTATGGTATGTAGAACATGTGAGCTTTAAAGTTGACTGTTGTATGATATTTAAACTTATCAGATACACATTTGACAGAAAAACATCAATGATGCGTGCACAGTGCCGTAAAGGCAGTTTTTTAGGTTATTCCAAAGATGGGAAAGCAATATCAAATATAGATATTACAGATGAAGAAGCAGAAAAAATAATATCCGAAATGTGATGAGGAAATAATATGTTAAAAAAGATTAATACGATGTGTTCAAAGGGCGCAGGATTTATATATGCTTGGATGAAATCACACAAGAAACATACAAAACGTATAGATAATAAAAGAATTTTGATTATATTCGGTGGAAGACTGGGAAATGCAGTACTGAATGTAGATGCGCTTCTTGAACTGAAAAAAATATATCCTGAAGCTGAAGGATACAGGATATGTGTCATATGCAGCCGGAATTTAAAAAATATATGCAGTATGATAGCAGATATGTCAGGATTTGAATTTCTCGATGTATATTTTCCGTTTGAAGACGGAGGAACCAGATACCGTGATGTCAGAAGAACGTTAAATGCGTTAAAAGGAATGGAATTTGAGACTATAATAGTTAATCTCGCTCATATTATGCCGTTGGCAGGATATATTGTAGGAGCAGTACCGGCCAATAAAAGCGTAGGTGTGTTTGATGATATAAAACACGAAGCACAGGGACTTTCAAATATTGAGCATAATGTAGGAAATCTGAGATGGTATTTTGAGAGAAAGTATACAAACCCGATATATGTTCCGATTAACACTCAGGAAGTATGGCGTCAGAAATTGTGGCTGCATGAAATAGGAGACGATTCGTATAAAGTTAAAATTTATCATATTGACAAGCAATGCGACTACGATATACCTGATTCAAAATATATTACGGTAACACTGGATTCTTCATCTTCAAAGAAAAGGTGGAATACCGAAAAGTTTGCGGAACTTGTTAATCGTATAACGGATGAGACAGATTATACGGTATGTTTTACAGGCGCACAGGAGTATATGGACTTATTTAAACAGTGCCTCGAAAAAATTACAAAACCTGAAAGGATACTGTGCTATATTGGAAAAACTTCTATCAGGGAATGGATTGAACTGATAAGAGGCAGTAGTCTGCATATAGGAGTTGACAGTGGCTCTATACACATTGCTGCATCGGTCGGAACGCAGTCGATATGTATATCGGGTGTATGGGACGGACACAGGGTAATGCCGTATATTATAGAGGAAAAAACAGACAATACAAAAGAGCCTATATGTGTATATATTGATGATGTGGATTCTATAGAATGTTATGCATGCTATCCTAACAAAGGTGTGATAGGTGGAGGCAATGATGAATGTATGCGGGACTGTATTGACGGTAAGCCATGCAGATGTTTATCACAGATATCAGTTGATAAGGTATTTGCAGCGGTGAACAAATGCATTAAAAACAGCTAAGTTATGCCAAATCAGGCGATGGAGAACAATATGAGTGTCAAGATAGATAAAATATCCATAAAATACTTATTACTATTTATGGGACTATTTACACCGGATTATATAATTCATATTTGGCCGATATCAAGGTTTTTTGATGCGGTAAAGGTGTGTGTATTTGCATATTGTATAATTGATATGATTTATTGCAAAGTAAAACCGGATAAATTCGTATTGTCTGTATTTGTGTTTGAATTTTATCTGTTATGCATAACCTTGTTAAGGTCAGCAAATCTGTTTACAATAATAAAACAGATGGTTGTAATTTCTTCAACAGCGTATTTGATATGCAGATTGGGAAAACAGAATTTCTGGCTGCTCATAAGAACAATGAGCGTGATGTTTAATGTGTATATGCTTATAAATACGATTACGGTGTTTTTGTTTCCAGGTGCAATGTATTTGACTAACAGGGGCAAACCGGAATGCTGGTTCCTTGGACTGGATAATACAGCAGTTGTATATTATGTAATAGGAAATATCCTTTCTGCTGTCTATAACATAAGAAGAAAGAAGCCTTTATGGATTTTCATAAGTTTCCTGCAGACATTTCTGTTCGTTTTCAAAAATGACATTGCAACAGGTAAAGTCTGTCTGATTGTAATGATTCTTATGATAGGATTGTCATACATTTTTAAAAAGTTGTTCTCAAAAGTTAACGTACTCCGATTATCTATTGTAGATGCTGTTCTGATGATAATGGTAGTATTCCTTAATACAAGTGCTTTTTTCAAGGATTTTGCTATGAAATATCTTGGAAGAAGTGATACATTTTCAAACAGAACAAATATATGGGCAGCTATTATGCACCTCATAAAGAAGAATCCTATATTCGGTTACGGAACATATGAAGGAGAAACAATGAGCCGTATACTTGGAATTGAAGGTATAACAAGTGCACATAACTATTATTTTATGATCTTGTTCTGGGGAGGAATAATAGCGCTTGCAATGTTTGTTGTGATTCTTGTAATAGCGAATAAGGGGTATGACGACAGTCGTACAAATATATTTCTTGCAATTGGTGTTTTTACCATCATGCTAAGGGCGGTGGTAGAGACCGGTGGATATGAGCTTATATTCATCCTGATAAGTGTATATTACGCTCAGTATCTGGCGCGCTCAAATAATATACAAATAGGAGAAAAAGTTCTAAATGAAAATTAAAGTATCAAAAAAAGATGTTATATGGAATTATGCCGGGGTCATTGCATCCCTGGGAAGTAATCTCTTGATGCTGCCTATTGTATTGTATTTTCTTACAGGTGCGCAGGTTGGATTATGGTATGTTTTTCAGAGTATGGCAAGTCTTTCAACAATGTTTGATTTTGGATTCACTCCTACTTTCTCAAGAAATGTAGCTTATTGCTGGAGTGGAACAGATAAACTTAAGGCAGAAGACGTCAGTTATTCATGCGGAGATAAAGTTAATTATCATCTTTTTAAACAGATTATTTATACATGTAAGTATATATATCTTTTAATATCATTGGTGGTACTTATCGGTTTTTCATCGGTTGGAACAGTATATGTATTTCACGTATCGTCAGCACTCTCGGGTTACGGACATAAAATTTCATGGGGAATATGGTGTATAGCGTTATTCCTTAATTTGTATTATGGATATTTTGCCAGCCTTTTAAAGGGCGTTGGTGCTGTAGCAGAAAGTAATAAGGGAATGGTTTTTGCCAGATTGGCACAGTTTGTCTCATTAATAATATTGCTTATTGCAGGAACCGGACTTATAGGTGTGAGCATATCCTACCTTATCTATGGAGTGGTATTAAGAGAGATATACAGATATTATTTCAATCATTATAATGACATCGGCGACAAACTAAAGAAAACAAACTATAAGCCGGATAAGAGAGATATATGGGATTTATTTAAAATAATATGGCACAATGCATGGAAAGAAGGAGCGGTTTCACTGGCTAATTATTTTTGTAATCAGATGGGCACGATAGTGAGTTCACTGTATCTTTCACTTGAAGAGACTGGTATATACTCAATGGGGGTACAACTTGCTTCTGCGATGGTAACATTTGCATATGCTATGTACACTTCATATCAGCCGTCAATCCAATCAGCCATTTCCAACAAGGATGACGAGACTGTGCGAAAAAATTTTTCTTATACCGTTTTTATATATATTGTTATTGTTATCATAGGAGCGGTAGTGCTAATCAGTGCAGGACCTGTCCTGATAAGGATTGTGAAACCGGAGATGAATATAGGAAGAACAGTTTTATTAGGAGTAACTGTGTATCAATTTATTCTTAAATTCAGAAATTGTTATACAAGTTATTTAAGTAACTCTAACAGAATTATATATTTTAAAGCATTTATGGTATTTGCAGTAGTCTGTGTTGGTCTCGAATTTCTCTTATGTGGGGTATTCAATATGGGAATGTGGGGGCTGGTTGCAGCACAGATAATATCCCAGTTGGTGTATAATTTCTGGCATTGGCCGTTGGTGGTACACAAGGAGTTGAAAATGAGTTTTATTGATTTGATAAAACTAGGATATTCGGAGACAAGAAAGAAATTTATAAGAAAATCCGCGTAATTAAATGGAGGTATATATGAGCGAAAAGAAAGCACTGGTATGTGGAGACATAATGCTTGATACATATGTTTTCGGAAATACGAACCGTATTTCGCCTGAGGCACCGGTTCCTGTTCTAAATATAACCGGGCACAAGACAAGGTATGTTCCCGGAGGTGCAGCAAATGTTGCAGTAAATATAGCGGCAACCGGAATAAAAGTCGATCTTTTTTCAATAGCGGGAAGCGACGGTAATTGCGATATACTGTTGGAATTATTACAGAATTATGAAATAGGTTCTGAATACATATACACACTAAAAGACAGACCTACAACAAATAAATTAAGATATATCGGACAGAATAACCAGCAGATTCTGCGTGTGGATGATGAGAGCACGGAAGATGTACGATTGGAAGAATTGGATGATATATTTAACAGAATCAAGAAGAATATAGACAGCTATGATATTGTTGTTATATCAGATTATAAAAAAGGATTCTTGACCTATGAAGTAACACAGAAAATAATAGGTATTGCACAAGACCATAATATTCCGGTGCTGGTGGATGTAAAAGATAAAAACTTTGACAAATATTCAGGGGCTATGCTGCTTAAACCTAACAGAGAAGAATTGAAAATGCTTACGGGAAAGTGTACGGATACAGTGCAGGATGCAGTGGAAGCTTCAAAATATCTGTGCAATGAAGCCGGCTGCCAATATGTATGGACAACTCTTGGTGCAGATGGAATGATAATTGTAGACAGAAACGGATTGATATACGGTATTGATGCCATTATGCATGATGTTTATGATGTAACAGGTGCAGGTGATACATCGCTGGCGTATTTTGCTTATGAATTTGTCAAGAAAAAAGAAGTCAAAGAGGCGATGATTGTGGCTAACTATGCAGCTGCAATTCAGGTATCCAAGGTTGGAACAAGCGTTGTATATCCTGACGAGGTCAGAAAATACATTGAAGCGGACTCGCATATGGACAAAGAGAAAATAATACATAATCCTTATGAAATAGAGAATCTGTCATCTTATATAAGTGATAATTCAAACAAAAAAGTTGTATTTACAAACGGATGTTTTGATATTCTGCATATAGGACATGTTGACTATCTCCGAAAAGCCAGAATGTTGGGTGATTGTCTTGTCATAGGAGTTAATTCGGATGCTTCGGTTAAGAGACTGAAAGGTAACGACCGTCCGATAAACTGCCTGGAGGATCGAATGGAAATATTGGCTGCACTGGAATTTGTGGACTATGTAATTCCGTTTGAGGAGGATACACCTTACAATCTCATTAAGAAGGTTATGCCGGATGTCCTGGTAAAAGGCGGCGATTATAATATTGAGAATATAGTAGGAGCAGATATTGTACAGCAAAAAGGAGGACTCGTCACGACCATAGCATTTGTGGATGGAAAGTCGACGACCGGAATTATAAATAAAATAAAAGAGTAAGTATTTTATGATACGGAAAGGAAAGTTATGAGCATTGTTGTTACAGGAGGAGCAGGATTCATTGGAAGCTGTGTTGTAAGAAGTCTTAATAACGCAGGAATAAATGACATTATTATAGTGGATGATATTGCATCCACTGACAAGTGGATGAATATGCGTAATAAAAAATATATCGAATATGTACATAAGTCAGATTTTTTACGCAGACTTGATGAGTATGAAGATATAACAGCCATAATTCACATGGGCGCACAGTCATCTACGACGGAAACGGATTTTGATTATTTGTGGAATAATAATTTTGAGTACACAAAGGCTTTATGGAAATATTGTGCGAAGAAGCATATAAGTTTCATATATGCAAGTTCGGCAGCTACATATGGTGACGGACACAACGGTTTTGATGATAAATCAGATATAGATGTACTTATGCCGTTAAATGGTTACGGATATTCAAAGCAGCTTTTTGACATGTGGGTGAAACATCAGGCAGAAGAATTTCCGGCTCAGCATGTTGGTCTGAAGTTCTTTAATGTATACGGACCAAATGAATATTTTAAAGGCAGCATGGCAAGCATGATATTTCACGGATATAAACAGATTGTAAGCACGGGCAAAATAAAGCTTTTCAAATCATGTAATCCTGACTATGAAGATGGTGGACAATTACGTGATTTTGTATACGTCAAAGACATATGCAGCGTTATCATGTGGCTGCTTGATAATCCTCAGGTAAGCGGATTGTTTAATGTTGGTACAGGACATGCACAGAGTTTCAGAGAATTGGGAGAAGCAACATTCCATGCACTTGGTCTTGAAGCGAATATTGAGTATATTGATATGCCTGAGCATTTGAAAAAGAAATATCAGTATTATACCCAGGCAGATATGGAAAAACTTCGCAATGCCGGCTATGATAAGCCGTTTATGAATCTTGAAGAAGGTGCCTCTGATTATGTATGTAATTATTTGCACAGAGATTTTCAGGTGTACTAGTGAACAGGTATGAACAGAGTTGTTTTTTTGGATCGGGATGGAACAATTAATGTTGATAAAAATTATGTCCATTCCGTAGAACAGTTTGAGTACGAAAAAGGTGCAGTTGAAGGTATGCGGCTGCTCAATGATGCCGGATTGAAAATTATCATAGTAACCAATCAGTCAGGCATAGCAAGAGGTTACTTTACTGAAGAAGAGTATGTGGATTTTAATAATTGGATTGTGGATGATTTACGCAGCCGAAATATTGAAATCTTAGACAGTTACTATTGTCCTCATCTGCCGGATGCGGATATAATTAAATACCGTGTTCTGTGCAATTGCCGTAAACCGGCTACGGGATTATACTGGAGAGCACAGAAAGAACATGATATAGATATGGATAACAGCTTTGCCGTAGGTGATAATCTGAGAGATTTATATATCTGCAATGAGTCAAATGTGAAAGGGTATTGGATTACCGGAGACAGTCAGTCAGAGGTGTCATGCGGCAAAGGTGTACATAAATGTACAAGTCTGTATGACGCAGCTTTACAGATAAGATATATGTTGGAGGTGCATTATTGATGAATATTATAAAACAGAGAATAGCCGACAGTATTGAAACGAAACAAAGAATACTGGCTGATGATATGCTTGTCAGGCATATTGAAACGGCTGCTATGATGGTTTCTGATGCATTAAAAAGCGGTGGCAAAATTCTGTTATGCGGCAATGGTGGTTCAGCTTCTGATGCATTGCATATTGCCGGGGAAATAGTCGGACGTTTTCAAAAAGAAAGAAAATCATATCCGGCAATTGCGCTTAATGCCGATGTTGCGACTATGACAGCAATTGCAAATGATTATGGTTATGATACTGTTTTTGAACGTGCGGTAGAAGGCTATATGAAGTCCGGAGATGTAATTATCGGAATCAGCACAAGCGGTAATTCGGAAAATGTCAGAAGGGCGATTGCAAAAGCCTCTGAACTCGGAGGAAAAAGCATAGCGCTTCTTGGAAAAGATGGTGGAAAAATAGCCGGAATAGCTGATTGTCCGATAATTGTTCCGAGTGACTGTACAGCCAGAATACAGGAGTCACATATAATGATAGGTCATATTATATGTGAGATAGCAGAATGTGATATGTAGAAGGAGGATTTATATATGAAAGATATTACAGATGAGATAATTGATTACCTTATAAGGAACAGAGTCAGTACTACAGAGGTAACAGATGCCATGGGAAAAACCGGTGTAATGCCCGGATTATATCCCATTAACAGGGGTCAGTACAAGGCCGGCAAAATAAAATGGGTATATGCTTATGATGAAAGCAATTGGCCGGTGCATGAACAGATACAGGACATTGAAGAAGATAATATCATATTGGTAGAAACCTTTAATTGTGGTGAAAGAGCAATATTCGGAGAATTAGTAAGTAAATATCTTTTACTTTACAGACAGAGCCGTGCGATTGTGGTCAAAGGTAAAGTGAGAGATGCAGCCGGTCTGATAAAAGAAAACTGGCCAATATGGTGTGAGGGCTTTACCCCTGTAGGATGCTACAACAGAAAACCTGATGCTGATATGGATGCTGAAATTATAAAAACACATTCGGAAATGTATGATGGTGCAATAGCGGTATGTGATGATTGCGGTTGCGTCGTAATTCCAAAAGATAAGATTAACAGAGAATTTCTCGAAGCGTTACAAAAAATAGAGGATCAGGAAGATATATGGTTTGACCGCTTGAATCACTATAAGGAAAACACGTTCGATATAGTATGCATGAAAAAGTATTTATCCGATCAGGACAAGTAACGGAGGAACTAACAGAATGAATATCAAAGGAAAATTTGTTACCCTGCGTGCTATGGAAAAGAGAGATTGTGAACTTATACGTGGAATGTTTAATGATCCGGACATGGAAAATCTTGTGGTTGGATGGGCATTCCCTGTTTCAGAATTCGCACAGGAAAAATGGCTGGAGTCACATTATGGAGATAAAAATGACTTTCGTTTTGTTATCGAAACGGATGGCGAGGGTGCGGTTGGAATAGCAACATTGGTTGGCATTGACTGGAAGAACCGCCGCGCAACCCACGGTATCAAACTTGCACATAGCGAACAGAGGGCAAAAGGAATAGGAACCGATACAGTAATGGCGCTTATGAGATACGCTTTTGATGAGCTGCAGATGAGACGTCTCGATAATGCATGGTTCCCCGAGAATAGTGCATCTCAGGCATTATACAAAAAATGCGGCTGGAAGGAAGAGGGCAGGCGCAGAAATTATGTGTTCAAGAACGGAGAATACAGGGATCTGATTCTTGGCGGAATTCTGGCAGAAGAGTATTATGAATTAATTCGAACAAATCATTATTGGGATTAATATCATCAATCAGTCTTAGGAGCTTATTTATGTTAAAAAAACACAAAATAGTTTTCATACTTGTCGCTGTCATCGCCATTTCGGCGGCAGTCCTTACGGTTCTGCCGATCGTTCTGACATTAAGGTGTGTTTCGTCCGATATTCTCATTACCAAATTTGAGAAGAGCATAGAACGAAACAACACTACCAAATTCGAGCGTTTGCTGACTGATAAGACTATCTCAGGACCGTTTGGCACCGGTATGATTACGTATTCTGATGCCGAATCATACACGGTTCTTACCGAACGTTTCCATGATTTTGAGAGCGAAATCACGAGTGTGGCAGGCGCCAAGCCGGATTACTCATGGTCCGGACAGGACACAGCCACACATCCTTCCTCAGACATTGACATTCTGAATTCGCGGGGATATTCTGTCTCCGAATGCGTGACGGTAACCGGTAGCGTAACCGCAGCCGGCAACGGTACATCCGGCACCTGGACTTATGAGTTGACAATCGTAAAACAGGGGCTGTACTGGTATCTTGCCGACTTGAAATACGGCCGGAACTGAATATCCTGATACTTATATAACAGAAAATAAGTTGTACTCATATAACAGAAAATAAGTAGTTGACCTGTCTGCAATATCATGCTATCATAAACTCAAAGCATAAATTTCAATCATTCTGAAACGGCCGTATTTCTTACACGGACCGGATTCTTTAATCAAGTAAATACCGTTTTTGCCGGTATTTATTCTACGAAAACTTTGGTTTTCTGAAATCCATGCTTTTAATTCAAAATACAATTTAGGAGCAGGGATGGAATTTATGCCACAGGTTTATTTTCTTTTCCTGCCGGAAGGAGAAGATTAATGAACGCACAGAGAAACTTTAAGGACACGGTTGGCCGTATGCTTTTTGCCAGACCTGAGAATGCATTGCAATTATACAATGCGCTTAACGGAACCGATTATACGGATTCGTCCGTAATTGAATTTAACACGCTTGAGAACGCCATCTACCTGGGGATGAAGAACGACCTATCATTTATTATAGCATACAGGACATCACTGTATGAATTTCAGTCGACAATCACTCCGAATATGCCGCTTAGGAATTTATTTTACATATCGGACATACTTCAGGGTTATGTGCGGAACCGCACGCTTTACAGCAGCCGCTGCATAAAATTACCGGCGCCGCGTTTCATCGTACTCTATAACGGTATCAGGCCGATGCCGGAACAGGTGGAATACAAGCTGTCCGATGCGTTTGAGGTCCATGAAGAGGATCCGCAGTTGGAACTCAAGGTCACGGTGCTGAACATCAACGAAGGCATGAATGAAGAACTCAAATCAAGATGTCCGGTTCTTAAAGAATACATGGAATACGTGGGCGCGGTGCGCCGCAATATGGAACATATGCCGCTTGATGAAGCGGTCGATGTAGCAATAGAGTATTGCATAAAGAATAACATTTTGAAGGATTTTTTGCTGGAACAGAAAGCGGAGGTCAAGAAGATGAGCATATATGAATTTGACGAAGAGCGTGAGATGGAGATGATACGGCAGGATGAACGGGCCGAAGGAGAGCAGGCGGGGCTGGAACGCGGAAGGGCCGAAGGAGAGCAAGCGGGGTTGGAACGTGGAAGGGCCGAAGGAGAGCAAGCGGGGCTGGAACGCGGAAGAGAGGAAGGAGAGCAGTTTGGACGCGAACAGGCAGTGCTTTCACTTTGCCGTAAATTTGGATGCAGCCATGAGGAATCGATACAGCGCCTGATGGAAGAATGCAGCCTGACACGTGAAGAAGCCGAGAAACGGATGAAAGAATACCGGAGTGAGGATTAGAAACTAACGCTATCAATAGTTTAAAACTATTATAAATGCCTGAATTAATGTATTTTAATTAATCATTCCTATGTGATAGACTGCACTCATAAGAAAACGCAGGAGGATTTTTTATGAGTACATTAAAGACACCGTTTAAATATGATTTCGTCGGAAGCTTTTTAAGACCACAGGCATTGAAGGATGCAAAGGCAAAGTTTGCAGGTGGAGAAATTTCTAAGTCGGATTATGACAATGTCGTGAATGATGAGATAACGAAGCTGGTTGCGAAGCAGAAAGAACTCGGATTCCATGCAATCACCGATGGCGAGTTCAGAAGGACATTCTGGCATCTTGATTTTATGTGGGGATTAGATGGCGTGGAGCACCAAAATACCGGCAACGGCGTTCAGTTTGATGCTGAACTTGCTATATTAGATGACACATATCTTGTCGGACCGGTTAGGGCAAAAGCGCATCCTTTTGTTGAATATTTTAAGTTCCTTAAGCAGTTCGAGGATGAAAATACAGTGGCTAAGTACACAATACCGGCGCCGGCACAGACTTTTCAGCAGTTTATAGTTCCAAACAATATTGAAGGAACCAGAAAATTCTATCCAGATAATGAAGCCCTGATTCAGGACATCGCAGCAGCATACCGTGATATAATCAGGCAGTTCTATGATGCAGGATGCCGCAATCTCCAGCTTGATGACTGCACATGGGGCGCGGTCGTCGGTGATGCAGCGAAGCACAGGTATAAATCACTCGGCATAGATATAGAGGATGTCAAAGCAGATCTTCTCAAAATAAATAATCTTGCTCTCGAGGGTAAACCTGATGATATGGTAATAACATCGCATATCTGCAGGGGCAATTACCATTCAACATTTTTCACCAGCGGTCCTTATGATTCTGTTGCGGATTATGTTTTTGCCAGGGAGAACGTTAACGCCCTCCTTCTTGAATATGATGATGCACGTTCCGGAGGTTTTGCTCCGCTTGCGAAGGTGTCAGATGATAAGATTGTGGTTCTCGGCCTGATTACGACGAAGTCTCCGCAACTTGAGGATAAAGATGCGGTCATTAAGAGAATCTATGAAGCGTCCAAGTACATCCCGCTTGACCGACTCTGCCTCAGCCCGCAGTGCGGCTTTGCCTCGTGCGAAATCGGCAACAAACTTACCGAAGAAGAGCAATGGGCAAAATTAAGGCTCGTCAAGAAAATTGCCGAGGAAGTCTGGGGATAAAATCGTTCCTAATAATATCATATATATCAAAACTCCCATATGCCGGTTGGCTGCGGGAGTTTTTTAAATACATTTATAATGTGTCTCGTCACGTATAATACAAGCCAATCAAAAAAATATTTCGGCGGAAATTGCGATTTGAAGAGGAATAAGATGTCTAATAATTGTAGTTCAGGTCGTTATACCTGTCGTTCAGGTCGAATTGCCTGGAAGCTATTGAAAATATATTTGCAGTGAGGTATATAAAGAGTGTAGGTGAATATAGAGGAGGTTAATGGTGAGAAAAAAATCAAAATATAAACTGACAAATAGACAAGAACAGCTATTTAAAAAATATGCGTTTACATATGAAGGAGATTATGCAAAACAAAAAAACGTTAATGATCAGAAGTATGTCTATAGAGTATTAAAAAATAAGAGTATGGACAATACAGCTATAAAAAGTTTACTTGAAATGATACAAAAAGATATTGATATGCAATATCAGATGAAAGGTCATATAGAAAATAAAGCCGGATTTCTCATGGCGCTTTGGGGCATACTGCTCGGAATGATATTAAATATTGAATTGCCAATGAAATTATATATGGAGAATTCAAATATACAATTTATTGTATTGAATTATATTATGATTGTTGTAATGGTTTGTGCCGGAATGCTCTCATTGTATTTTATTACACAAACAATAACATCAAAACAATATGCTCGATATACCTTTGAAGAAAGAAATATAAACTATAGATGTGCTGTAGACGATAAGGAGCTTTTTTTGGTAATGATGTTAGAAGCATATACTAATTGCTGGGAAAAAAACGAAAGCACCAATCAGAAAAAAGCTTGGTATTTATCAAAATCAATGATTTTCATTGCCGTTTATATTTTCTCAATAATGTTTGTTAAGATATTGCAAGGGATGTGATTACTTGGGAAAAAACTACAATATAAAAATATATAATATTAATGAATCTGGACAAAGTGTAGAGGACCTTGAATTAGAAAAAGCGGAAGACGGAACAAGTGATGATTCATATTACCATTCCGATGTGGAACACAAGAAAGTGGGCTCTAACATGAAAACAGATGCGCATACACACAGACAGGCGAGCCCACATTCCAAATTAACAAAGATAGAAAAAAATAATTACATAGGTAGAAATACATCACATCACAGAACTTGTAGAACGGGTGATGGTACAAAACCCAGAACGGGAAAAAGGCATAGAACCAAATAATAACATTGATATAGGTAAATCGTAAACGTTATCCTAACTGTAAAGAGGTGACAAACCATTATGATTTTTTCTGACCAATACGCCGATCGTGCGGATAGAAATATACATATACTTAAAGATACATTAGAGATTCTTAAGAAAAGAAAATATGATAAAGATGGCAGTGCAATCCGCATCAAACTTTCACGAAAGCAAATGGAAGAATGCCATGTGTATTTGCCGGAAGATATTAAGGAAAACAGAAAATTCTCACCGGTTATAAATGGCAGCGGACAAAGGACGCTGGTATCATGTCGTAATATTGATTCATTTAGCGCAGCCGAGGAGTTGTACATGGACAGCAGGGTTGACAAAGTATTGGTATTGAATTTTGCCAACCCGTTCAATCCGGGTGGCGGTGTACGAAACGGAGCAACGGCACAGGAAGAAGATTTATGTAGAAGAAGTTCTTTGCTTTTATCACTTGAAAGTGATGCGGCGGGTGAGTACTATCGATATAATCGGGCATTGGATAGCTGGCTTGGTTCTGATGCAATTATTTTGACACCGCATGTGGAGATCATTAAAGCGTCGGATGGAGACCTGCTGGAAGAACCATTAGTTGTGTCTGTGATGACGTGTGCAGCACCTATGATTAGAGAGGGTAAGGAAGGACTGTCGGAACAGCAATATTGTGATATGTTTTACAACCGTATATCTTCTATACTTATGTATGCGGCAGAATGGCACTATGACGGTTTGGTACTCGGCGCGTTCGGATGTGGTGCGTTTGGTAATGATGCAAGGACTGTTTCAGATTTATTTTATAAGGCTCTAAAAGAGTTTTGTTACATAGGTGGAGATATCGGAACTTATTTTTCACGAATTGACTTTGCGGTGCTGGATGGTAGTGCAGATCAATATAATTATAAGGAGTTTCAAAGAAATTTCGGTAACTTTTATTTAGGTCAGCCGGAATGATATGCGACGTAGAAGCAATATTATCTAAATAAGTTATCCCCCCGCCCTGCCATAAATTATTTTATGTCCGGGCGGTTTTTTATTGAGAAAAAATATAGTTGACAGCTGCGGTTAGTCTGGACTAACATAATCGAGAATTAGCTAAAAGTAATGAGTTGACAAATTACATCGTGCGTCGGACAATCAGTATATGAGGAGCGGCATTTGGAAGGAGACATAACAATGACAGTTCAGGAATGTTATGAGCAGGCAGGACTCGATTATAATGACGTTAAGGACAGGATAGGTAATGAAGCCATAATTAAGAAATTCGCAATTAAATTTCTCAGTGACAGAAGTTTTAAGGATTTGCAAGACGGGATAGATGAAGGTGATGGAGAAAAGGCATTCCGTGCAGCACACAACATGAAAGGCATATGCCTCAATCTCGGCTTTACACCGCTATATGAGGCTGCATGTGAGATAACAGAGAAGTTAAGAGGGAGGGAAACAGAGGGAAGCGCGGAACTGTTTGAAAAAGTACGGGCAGAATACATAAAGCTGACGGACTGTATCAATAAACTTGCAGCGGAGGATTGACAATTGGAAAAAGATATAGAGATGTCGCATTTTGACATTGACCAGCAGCAAGAGATTAAAGAGGGACTTCAGGCGGGACTAGATGTATCCGTATATGCTAAACCTGAATTTTATGCCATACAGATGCGCCAGATAAGACTCGGGCTTATGGCAGGATTGCCGGTCGGGATTTATGCGTCCGACAAATACGACTGGTTTCAGATGGAGGAAATCAGGTTGGGGCTTGAACATAAAATAGACACTAATAAATATGCAGACCCATCGGTACCGTTTGATACCATGCGCCAGATAAGGGAAGGCCTTGAGCATGGAATAGATTTGTCCGCCGCAGGGAATCTTCCGGCAGGCGAATTAAGGGAATTTAGGATGGCAGCCTGTGAGGGCATAAATATCGGAAAATATATCAAAGCAGGTTATGATGAAGAACAGCTTAAACAGATAAGAACAGCGCTCGGAGAAGCACTTGATATAGACCCATACATAAATCCCGCGCAGCGTGGGGCATCCATAAGGGAAATCGCGCTGGGACTCGGTAAGAATCTGGATGTGAAGACATATGCCGATGAACAGATGAACTGGCAGCAGATGCGTGAACTGAGGAAGGGACTTGAACATAGAATTGATATATCGGTATATAATAATAGGATGTATTCATGGCAGCAGATGCGTGAGATAAGGCTCGGACTTGAAGAACATCTGCCGGTTGAAGAATACAAGAGTTTCATGTACACGGCAAAGGAAATGAATAAGCACCGGCTGAAACTCATGCAGGAAGCTCATAAATCCAATGATAAGAACGAAGAAACGGGAAAACAATATGATGATTTTACGCTTCTGATGGATGGAAAGCAGATGGAAGCATTTATTCAGGTATCCGCTGCAGGTATGAAGATACCGAAGAATGAGATAATGTCGGCACTTGAAGATTGCGGTATAACATATGGAATAGATGAAGCTGCGATTGATGATATAGCCGGTAACGGAACGCAGGACACTATGATAACCGTAGCGAGAGGCAGACAGCCGGGAACTGGTAAAGATGGATGGTATGAATTTCTTTTTGACAGTGAAGCCGTTAAACATCCGGAGCTTAATGAAGACGGTTCTGTGAATTATAAGAATGTGAAGTGGTTCGAGATAGTCAGAAAGGGTCAGAAAATAGCCATATATCATAAGGCAGAACCGGGAATGCCCGGCTGCCGCGTGACAGGAGAGAAGTATGACGGCAAGGCGGGTAAGGAGATACCGCCGGTCAAGGGACATGGATTTTCCATAGCACCTGACGGAGTGACATATGTAGCAGATATTGATGGCAGAGTTGTGTATAAGGATGGTGTGCTTGAAGTCACAAGCGTGCTTGTACTGGACGAAGACACAAGGGCTGCCGGAAATATTAATTTTAACGGCTCGGTATATATACGAAACAGTATCGGCGAAGGCACAGTTGTCAAAGCAACAGGTGACATAATGGCTGACGGATTCATAGAGTCCGCACAGCTTGAGGCGGGCGGAGATATCATCCTGAAAGAGGGTACCAATGCGGGAGACCGCGGATTTTTAAAGGCAGGCGGTGATGTGATGGGTAAATTTTTCGAGAATGCAACGATTGAGGCCTGCGGAAGCGTAAAAGCCAATTACTGTCTTAACAGCAATATTGTTGCGGGCAGGAATATCATCATATCAGGAAGATACGGTATGATAACCGGTGGAAATGCATATGCCGGCAGGAAAATAGAATCATATAACATAGGTAATGCGGCCGGTACGGCTACCTTATTAAGTATAGGCAGGCCGGATAATTTTGACGCGAGATTGAAGAATGTCGAAGACCGGATGGAAGCAGTTGACCGTGAACTTCACATGCTTAATAACATATATAATGAATTTATGGAGAAGATGAAGCCGGAAGAAAGAAATATCAACCCTGTGTACCTTAAGGTTGAAGACGCCATATATACCAAGAATAAGGAAATGTCAGAACTTAAGATGATCAGGGAACAGATATTCAATACAGAAGAATTATATGAGCGCGGTAAAGTAGTCGTAAACGGAACAATATACCGTGGAACCAGCGTTTACATAAAAGGTGTCAGATGGGATGCCGGTACGGCTCGTAACATTAACATAAGAAAAAACGGAGACAGCATATCCGTGTATAGAAATTGAGGTTGAAATCCATGAATAAAATATTGATTGTAGATGATTCGGAAATAAACAGGGAGCTTTTAAGCGACATACTCAGTGATGAATATGAAGTACTTGAAGCAGAGAACGGACTTAGCGCCGCAGACTTGCTCAACCGCGAAAAAGATGAAATTTCAGCAATTCTTCTTGATCTGGTCATGCCTGTTATGGACGGATTCCGTTTCCTGGAGTGGATGAACAGGGAGAATCTTATATCCAAGATTCCGGTGCTTGTAATAAGCGGTGAGAATACGGTCCGGAATGAAAAAGCGTGTTTTGATGCCGGTGTATCCGATTTCATTGCCAGACCGTTCAATTCAATTCTTGTAAAGAAAAGAGTACAGAATGTGGTCAGTCATTTTGTATATAAGAACAGGCTTGAAGATAAGGTAGCCGAGCAGACAGAGGTTCTTAAGAAAGCATACCGGACACTCAAATATCAGGCGCAGAAACTTGAGAAACGCAACGAAGATATTATAGATATGCTCGGTACGATTGTTGAGTACAGAAGCCTCGAAAGCGGGGAACATATCCAGCGAGTTAAGAATTATACAAGAATACTTGCTGAAAAATATGCCGAATTATATCCGGAGTGCGGTCTGGACCGGAACCATATTGATATGATAGTATCTGCCAGCTCTTTGCATGATCTTGGCAAGATATCAATTCCTGACAGTATTCTTATGAAACCGGGCAGACTTACCAATGATGAGTTTGAATATATGAAATCACACACAATAAGGGGATGTGAGATTCTTGACAGCATGAAAATAGAATGGGAGCCTGAATCCAGACAGATAAGTTACGATATCATCCGCCATCACCATGAGAAATATGACGGACGGGGATATCCTGATGGACTTAAAGGAGATGAGATACCGTTGTCTGCCCAGTTAGTATCGGTGGCTGACGTATATGATGCGCTTGTCAACGAGAGATGTTATAAAGACGCATATTCGACTGACGAGGCATTCCGAATGATCGTTAATGGCGAATGTGGTATTTTTTCTCCCAAAATGATGGAAGTATTCAGAAAAGTAAGAGGCCGGTTTGAGGAATTGGCCAAGTCACCGGTATAAGTATGTATGATAAAAGGATGATTAAATGTCAGGTAATATAGAAAATATTGCAGAACAGGTTGGACAGCTGAATAAAGCACTGGAAAATCAATATGATATATTAAAAGCATTGTGCGCGGATTATATATCGATTTATAAGATTGATTTTAATACAGGTAAGTATGAAATATATCAGACCGGAAACCTGCATAACAAAGAAATCGCCGAAAAGATAAAAGGTCTTAATGATTATAAAGCACTTGTGCGTTGGTACGCTTCGGAATACGTGATTCAGGAGGATATGGATTATTTCTGTAATGCTACGGCTGAAGAAACCATTATGAAGCATCTTCCGGAGAAAAAAGATTATACTATAAGATATCGTGCAAAGGGTCTGAAACAGGATTTTTGTTATTTCGATATCCAATATGCAGATGTAAGCCATAATCCGGGCGAGAAGAATGTTATAATGGCAATCCGTAACGTAGATTCAGTTGTGCGCACAGAAGAAGAAATGCGCCGGAATACGGCACGCGTCCACGAAGAGACTCTTAAAGGATCAGGCATAGGGATGTGGATGATTGTAATTGAGGAAGGTGTCAAGCCTAAAATGTATACTGATTCAATGATGCGCGAACTGCTTGGAGTGGATGACGAAATATTACCGGAAGACTGTTATGCATGGTGGTATGACCATGTTGATAAGAATTTTGTGTCACAGATTGATTCAAACATGGAAGAGATTCTTGTGAAAGGCAGAAGCGAAGTCAGCTATCCTTATAATCATCCGGATAAGGGAACTATGTATATCAGATGTGGCGGATGCAAGTCGTATGACAGTGTACATAACAGAATACGCATCAAGGGATATCATCAGGATGTAACCGAGATTATGACGATTAAGCAGAAACAGGATAAAGAACTTATGGATGCCCTTGTTGCGGCCAGAAGGGCGGACAGATCCAAAAGCGAATTTATATCACATATGTCACATGATATCAGAACACCGATCAACGGAATTATCGGTATGGTTGATATCGCATCCAGGAATCCCGAAGATGCAGAACTCCAGAAAAGAATGTGTAACAATGTGCGGGAATCGGCGGAACGCCTTCTCAATTTCATGAATGACGTTATCGAATACAGCGAAATGGAAGGCAGCAGGATGCAGTTTACGCATGAACCGGTTGATATCGCAAATATTATCGGAAATATACTTGAATTGACGGACAAACAGATTAATGACAAAAACCTCCGGGTTGTTACCAATTACGGAGACGATACATATAAGCTTGCGGGAAGTCTGAAACATATAAGACAGGTATTATATAATATTATCGAAAATGCTATCAAATATAATAAACAGAACGGAAGTATATCGATTTCTGTGCATAATGAGAAGACAGATGAAGAAAAGGCAGAGTGTTTCGTAACAGTTGCCGATACGGGCATAGGAATGAGCCGGGAATATGTAGAACATATTTTTGAACCTTTTACCCAGGGCTATGAAGATGCACGCACCAGTTATAAGGGAACGGGTCTTGGTATGGCCATATGCAAACGCATTATGGACTATATGCAGGGCACAATAGAAGTTAAGACCAATCCGGGTGAAGGCAGTGAATTTACGGTTAAATTTCCGTTGGATATATATGAGGAAGATACCGTGGCTGATGAGAATGCAGAAAATGACGATTTTGCAGGATATAAGATTCTCATTGCGGATGATAATAATATGAATCGTGAGATAACACAGTTTATGGTTGAGGAACTTGGTGCCAAAGCGGTAACCGTATGTAATGGAGAGGAAGCACTTGATACATTCCGAAAGTCAGAAGTGGGTTGTTTTGATTGCATAATTATGGATCTTATGATGCCGGTGATGGACGGTTTTGAGGCATCAGAACGTATTCGTAATCTGGACAGGGAAGATGCTCACACGATACCGATCATTCCGCTCTCTGCAAGCTCTTCCGAGGAGGATATGGAAAAAGCGGTTGAATACGGGATGAATGGCTATCTCGTAAAACCAGTAAGTATTGAATTGCTGAAACGTACTTTACAAAATATGATATAAGTGCTAGTATATCAGCAGTTAAATATCAGCACTGGTAACAGGGATGTATGTTTTCGTGATACGAAGAAGTGGCAGCGGAGATGTAAGTCCCTTTTGTATAATAGCTGATATAGGAAAGGAAAGAGATATAATGAATGGCTTGGTTATTATTCTGATTGGTATAGTGTTTCTTGCAGCCGGATATATTTTCTACGGAAGATGGCTTGCGCGCAAATGGGGTATAGATCCTAAGGCAAAGACACCGGCTTATACCAAGGAGGACGGAGCGGATTATGTTCCGTCATCCAAATTTACTGTTTTTTCACACCAGTTCTCATCAATAGCGGGAGCAGGCCCAGTTACGGGACCAATACTCGCGAGCGTATTCGGCTGGGTTCCGGTTCTTCTCTGGCTGTTAGTCGGAGGTATTTTCTTTGGAGCGGTACAGGATTTCGGTTCGCTCTATGCTTCCGTCAAGAACGAAGGCAAATCAATAGGAATGATTGTTGAGAAATACATAGGCAAGATAGGCCGGAAACTTTTTATGATTTTCTGCTGGCTGTTCACACTTCTTGTTATAGCGGCATTTACCGATATGGTTGCCGGAACTTTTAATGCAAAAGGCCTCGGCGACGGCGTTGCCGACGAACAGTTATTTGCCAATGCATCAGCGGGCTCAATATCAATGATGTTTATCGGAGTTGCGATTATCCTCGGTGTTATAATTAAATTTACCGGAGACAAATTAAAAGAGTGGATGAAAGCGATAATTGCAGTCGCACTTCTTATCGGTATGTTTGCGCTTGGCATGAATCTGCCGATATATGCGACAAAACAGACATGGGTATTTATCGTAATGGCATATCTTTTCTTTGCATCAATATTGCCGATGTGGCTGATGATGCAGCCAAGGGATTATCTGACTACTTTTATGCTGCTCGGCATGATAGGCGGCGCGGTAATCGGTGTGTTAGTGGCTCATCCGTCAATGAATCTTAATGCATTTAACGGTTTTAAGGTTAATGATTCATATCTGTTCCCGACACTGTTTGTAACCATAGCATGTGGCGCCGTTTCCGGTTTCCACAGCCTTGTGTCATCAGGAACATCTTCAAAGACCGTAAGCAACGAGAAAGATATGCCGTTTATCGGTTTCGGCGCGATGCTTTTTGAGTCACTGCTTGGTATCGTGGCACTTGTTGTTGTAGGTTCGGTTGCGGTAAACGGCACGAAGCCTGACGGAACACCTTTTGCGATTTTCTCATCAGGTGTTGCCGGATTCCTTGAGAAACTCGGCGTAAGCAATACTATTGCCACTGTATTCATGACGATGTGTGTATCGGCACTTGCCCTTACATCACTTGATTCCGTGGCACGAATCGGAAGAATGTCATTTCAGGAGATTTTTGCCGGGGATTCCAAAAATCCTCTGGTCAAAGTTCTCACAAATAAATATTTTGCAACGGTGATCACTCTCGGAATAGGTTATCTGCTTGCAATGGGCGGATATAGCAAGGTATGGCCGTTATTCGGTTCGGCTAACCAGCTCCTCGCGGCGCTTGTACTTATAACGCTTTCCGTATTCCTTAAGACGACCGGCAGAACAGGATGGACACTTTATGTTCCGATGTTTGCAATGCTCGCCGTAACGTTTACGGCACTTGTTCAGAAAACGATCGCACTCGTTCGTGCAATCGCTGCGCACAGCGCGACATTCCTTTCGGAAGGTCTCCAGCTGATCATCGCGGCACTGCTTATGGTACTCGGAATATGCGTGGCAGTCGGATGCCTTAGAAAACTGTTTACCGCTAAGAAGCAGGAAGCATAAATTTATATCTGCGGATTTATATGGCACAGTCAGTGAAAAATAAATTCATTGACTGTGCTTTTTTATGTTGACAATATGAATATGTTATTCTTTTTGATGAGCCGACATCGGCACTAGACCCGGAACTTATCGGTGATGTATTCTATAATACCAAAGAAGAAAGAACCAGACAGTTTCTTGCAAGGATCAACAGGGAAGTTGAATATAATATTTAGTAAAGGAAGGATACCGGCATGGGATATTGAGTTTTGATTCTTTTGTGGTATAATAGCTAATTGAAGTCAGAACGGAGATTGGTTTTATGTCAGTAAAGAAACATCAGGGAATTCTATTTATTATACTGGCGGGATTCTTTTTCGCCTTAATGTCATTTTTCGTAAGGCTTGCCGGCGACCTGCCGACAATGCAGAAAGCTTTTTTCAGAAATGCGGTGGCGGCGGTTATATCGGTTGTCATGCTGCTTAGGAGTGAAGAGAAGTTCAGGATACATAAACAGAGTATTCCCGGACTTCTCTTAAGAAGTTTTTTCGGAACGGTCGGACTCATATGTAATTTCTATGCAGTCGACAGGCTCAATATAGCGGATGCCAATATACTTAACAAGCTGTCGCCTTTCTTTGCGATTATAATGTCTTATTTTATACTCAAAGAAAAAGCCAACATAATCGAGTGGATATGCGTTGCGGCGGCATTTGCCGGAGCAGTTTTTGTCGTTAAGCCGTCCATGAATATGCAGTTTGTGTATGCTCTCATCGGGGTATGCGGCGGTTTCGGCGCGGGTGTTGCATATACATTTGTCAGGAAATTGGGACAGGGCGGAGAGAGAGGCCCGGTTATAGTTATGTTTTTCTCAGTATTTTCGTGCCTTGCGACGTTGCCTTTTATGATAATAGAGTATGAGCCAATGAGTGCCATACAGTGCATATTCCTGCTGCTTGCAGGGGTATCGGCAGCCGGCGGGCAGCTTTCGATCACCAAGGCATATACGAAAGCACCGGCGAAGGAGATTTCGGTATTCGATTATACGCAGGTTATTTTTGCGGCGCTGCTGGGATTCATATTCTTAGATCAGATGCCTGACATATTCAGTATAATAGGTTATATCATAATAATAGGAAGTGCCATATTCAAGTGGTGGTATATTAAAGAAAAAGACAAAAAGGAGACAGTTTCATGAATGACAAATCTGTAAAAGGGAGCATGATAAGCGGAAACCCCGCCAAGGAACTGATAATTTTTGCCATTCCGATGATTCTCGGCAATCTGTTCCAGCAGTTTTATAATATTGCCGACTCGGTGATTGTCGGTAAATTCTTAGGCCCGGATGCGCTCGCGGCCGTAGGCGCTTCCAATTCAATCACCACTCTTTTTGTAATGGTTGCGATAGGAACCGGTATAGGATGCTCGGTTATCATATCGCAGTTGTTCGGCGCCGGCCGTATGAAAGATGTCAAAAGCTCGATTTCCACGGCACTCATTGCCATATTTGCGTTCAGTCTTATACTGAGCACGATAGGATTCATGCTTTCCGGCAATATTCTTAAGTGGATGCACACGCCGTCGGATGTATACGAAGAAGCAGATAAATATCTTAAAATATATTTTCTTGGCTTCGCTTTTCTTTTCATGTACAACGCATTCAACGCGGTGTTCAATGCGCTCGGTGATTCGGCGAAACCGCTTGTGTTCCTTATTTTCTCTTCGGTGCTTAACATCGGGCTTGATATTCTGTTCGTGTGGAAATTCGGATGGGGCGTAGCCGGTGCGGCATGGGCGACGCTTATAGCACAGGCTGTTTCGGCGATAATATCATTTATTGTATTGATACATAAGATTCGCGGAATGCAATGTGAGCATTATGACAGATTCAGCCCGGGACTTTTGAAGAAAATGGTAAGCATGGCGATTCCTACGGTCATACAGCAGTCCATCGTATCAATCGGCCTTCTGCTCATACAGTCGGTTGTCAACCGTTTCGGTTCGGATTTCTTAGCCGGATATACGGCAGCAATAAAAATCGATAATCTTGTAATCGTGCCGATGGTAAATGTCGGTAATGCGGTGTCCACATTCACCGCCCAAAATATCGGAGCGGGTCAGTTCGACCGTGTTAAGAAGGGATACAGGACCGGACTTATAATGGCAGCGGCAATCGGTGTCGCACTCGGAATATGGCTGCATTTCGGCTCCGAGAGCGTTATAGGACTTTTTATGGATGCGGATGACGGAGCCGATGCGATTCATGTCGGAACCGAATATCTGTCCATTATTTCGTTACAGTATTTTATGATGGGAATGATGAATGTCACGGCGGCAATCCTAAGGGGTGCCGGAGACAAAAAATGGTTCCTTGCGCAAAGCCTTATCAATCTTGTTTTCAGGGTTGCACTTGTATACATTCTGGCGGATATCACGAAGGGTTACGCCATCATGTGGGCCAGCGGAGTTGGCTGGACGGTAGGATTTATGATATCTTATTTCCGCTACCGTCAGGGCGGATGGCGCCGATGCATATAATGCCGGTAATGTCAGCAAGTACCCAGCCAATCGGAATCGACATCCAGATGCCTGTCTCGCCTATAAAATATGCCAATACATAGGCGAGAAGGACACGCATGCCGAGCGATATGACTGTGAGTACGACTGACATACCGGCTTTTCCTATTGCCCTGAAATATCCGTACAACAGGAAAAGCCAGCCGATACCTATATAGAAAGCTCCTTCTATTCTTAAATATCTTACGCCGGATGCGATTACGTCAATCTCATCCGCTTTTACAAATATTCCCATAAGCTGTCTTGCAAAAATAAATACAAGCGCGGAAATAATAATACAGAATATCATCGAAAGACCGAAGGCTTCTTTGGTTCCGCGTCTGATCCTTTCATGCTGTCCGGCGCCGTAATTCTGCGCCACAAAGGTCGAAAATGCGTTGCCGAAATCCTGTACCGGCAGGTACGCAAATGTGTCAATCTTGACCGCGGCGGCAAAAGCTGCCATCGTTACCGGCCCGAAGCTGTTTACAAGTCCCTGCACCATGAGTATGCCAAAATTCATGACCGACTGCTGGACGCAGGTGAGCGATGACATTTTCGTTATTTCTTTGAGAATTCCCGGATTATAATGCCTGTCGTTCCGTCCCGGAAGGAACTCCCTGCATTTCATAATAGTGTATAATAATATACCAACAGCCGATATGTACTGTGCGATTACCGTTGCGGCCGCAGCGCCTCCGACACCCATCCTGAATACGGCGATAAAAAGCAGGTCAAGTCCGATATTGACTACTGACGATATTCCGAGGAATACAAGAGGTGCCACCGAATTGCCGAGCGCGCGCAGCATACATGAGCAGTAGTTGTACAGTGATGTGGCGATAAGTCCGGCAAAAATTATCTTAAGATACACTCGCATATCCGGCCTTACATTGTCCGGTACGCGCATAAATGTGAGTATCGGGTCCGAAAATACAAATACCAGAATGTTGACCAACAATGTCACAGCCATGATAAGCACGAATGAGTGAAGTATGGCAAGGCGTAGCCGGTCTTTTCTATTCTGGCCGTAATATATGGAAAAAAGTGCGCCGGAGCCCATCGAAAGACCCAGAAAAACCGATGTCAGAAATGTCATGAGCGTGTATGACGAGCCGACCGCCGCGAGCGCGTTGCGCCCGATTACCCGTCCGACGATGAGCATGTCAGCGATATTGTAGAATTGCTGTAAAAGGTTGCCGCCAATCATCGGCAGGGCAAACAGAATAAGTGTTGATGATATTTTTCCTTTGGTTAAGTCACGATACATATAAAATCCTTTTTGTAAATAAATGTCTGTTAAAAAGTATTATAGATAGCGGAATGTTTTTAGTCAAATCGGATGACGGTGGGAAATTGTTACGAAAATGTTAAGTTTTCATCCAGTTGTTGACGCGAGATACGGTATGATTTAATATAAATATAAATTAAACAGAAATAATGAAGGAAAGGCGTAATTATGAAAAATAAAATTGCCACAATTTATAACTCAAGATATTCGGGAATATTAACCAATAAAACACTGAGGCCAATATCAACAAATGATAAAAGAGTTTCGCCTTTAATAATTTCTAAATGGGGAGGCGGACCGATAGTGCAACATTATCTTAATTATGAATTTGGATTAGAAAGTGGTGTTACGTATTTTCATTTATTTAAATAAAAGTGAGAGGAACGAAATTTATGAGAAGATTTGGCATAGTTGCAGTTTTTCTGCTGATAACATTGCTGGCAACAGGCTGCGCCTCCTCCTCGCAGAGCACGGAAACCAAAACAAAGTCACTGGGCGACTTGTACAATGCGGGGCTTGAGTATGCAGCGGAGGACGGACAGAAAATCGAATGGAATGAGCTGCCTGATGAGGTGCTTGAAAGATGGAGCGGCGGATGCGCCGAAATAGCAGAGCTTCTTGCGAGGGGTGATTATGGCGAAGCGGTGTACAGACATTATATGGACACATTCGGTAACACGCAGGCCGGAGTAACGGTGGGATATGAGGATGAAGTATCGGACGCTGCGGAACGCATGTTAAGAAGGATGAACTTTGATGAGCTGCTTTTGGCACAGGATGCGGCATATGACGCATTATCGGACAGTGCGAGACGGGATGTTCTTGACACGATAGTGTACAAGTCGGTTAAGAGAAAAAACGAAAAATGGGGCACATATAACTTGAGCTGGTTTTATAATAATGTTGCGTCAAACGGCATACGTAGCAAATGGTATGACCTGCTTAAAAACTCCGGGTATACTGGTGAAGCAAAAGAAATTATTGATGATGTTATTCTAAGGTGTGAGCAGTTTGAAACTTTTTTAAGCCTGAATTGCGACGTATCAGATGATACGGTTAATCTTTACAGAAATGCGCAGTTTAAATACATGATGTCGCCGTATACCATTATGCTGTATGATACCAGCGATGCGATGCTTGATACGATTACACAGACAATTCCCGAAGCGAAGGACCTGTCGGAAACGGCTGATTACCCGCGGGTATTGTACGAACATTATATGCATACCGATGTTCCGCTTAAAGATGGTGGATATTATGCATCCAAGGCGATGGAACTTGACGAGGTTATGCTTGCCACAGATGCAGTCTGCGTGACATTGAGCGATGAGGAGAAGGATGCTTTGATACAGAAAATGAATGACAATGTAATCTTAAGAAATGACGGTGAACATTATCCGTGCAAAAACGGATTTTTTGAATATATTGAGTGGGCGGGAGAAAAAAGTAGTTGGAATAAATATATGAAATAATGAAAATCATTGACATTTGACTCTCTGATGTTATAATTAAGGACGCATTATTGATGCCGACAGTTCGATTGTACCATCCTGTCGTTAAGTAAAACCAGGACTATTTTTTAACATAATTCTAACCAGATCCCCGGAAGAATTGAATATGTTGAATGATAGCTTTGTGTTTTGCAAAGCTTTTTTTATTTTCAAGGAGGAAATTATGGATAACAAAAATGTTACAAAAACTTTTATGTGCATAGGTATCATCTATGTTACATGCCTTCTGCTTTCCAATCTGGTAGCAGGTAAGATGTGGGCAGTGTCAGCAAATATTACACTTCCGGCCGCAGTGGTATTATTCCCTGTGACATATATTTTCGGGGATATTTTCACAGAAGTTTACGGATTCAGACGCGCCAGAATAATTATCTGGCTGGGATTCGGATGCAGCTTCTTTGCGGTAGCGGTATACATGCTGACAATAGCACTTCCGCATCCGGAATACTGGCAGAACCAGGAGGCGTTTGCAACAGTGCTTGGTACAACACCGAGAGTAGCGCTTGCTTCTTTTGCGGGATATCTGTTCGGAGAATTTTCCAATTCAATGATCCTCTCCAAACTTAAGGTCAGAACGGGCGGCCGAAAATTGTGGGTGCGCACGATCCTCTCGACACTTGTGGGAGAAGGTTTTGATTCGGTGATTTTTGTCACGATATCATTTCTCGGAACCATGGATACCAAAGTTGTATTGCAGATGATACTCTTCCAGTACCTGTTCAAGGTATGCTATGAGATAATCTGTACGCCGCTCACATATGCCATCGTGCGTTTCTTAAAGCGTAAAGAGGGCATAGATACATATGACTATGATGTCAGATACAATGTTATTAAAGGATGATATTTATGAGAGAAAAAGAAAATTTAACCAAGCTCGGAAGTCAGGGAACGGAGTACAAGACGGAGTATGACCGCGAGCTGCTTGAAACATTCGGAAACAAACATCCGGACAATGATTATTTTGTCAAATTCAACTGTCCGGAATTTACAAGCCTCTGTCCGATAACGGGACAGCCGGATTTTGCCACGATAACAATCTCGTATGTGCCTGACGAAAGGCTTGTGGAAAGCAAATCACTGAAATTATATCTTTTTTCCTTCAGAAACCACGGGGATTTTCATGAAGATGTAGTCAATGTGATAATGAAGGATTTAATTTACAAGATGGATCCGAAGTATATAGAAGTACACGGAAAATTTCTGCCGCGCGGCGGAATATCCATCGACCCGTACTGCAACTACGGCAAGGCCGGAACCCGGTGGGAGAAGGTAGCGTGGGAGAGACTTTCCATGCATGATCTGAACCCGGAAAAAGTTGACAACAGATAAAAATAAAAGCTGTATCTTCCGGATAGTTTTTTGTCTTCAGATGTGATAGTATAATAGATATATTCACATAGGAGGCAGACTATGGCAAAAGGAGCAAATCAAAAGTTAAAGCTTCTGTATCTTATCAGAATTTTTCAGGAGAAAACAGATGACGACCACGGAATCACAATGCAGGAAATAATAAGCGCGCTTGCCGCATATGGTGTCACGGCCGAGCGCAAGAGCCTGTATGACGATTTCGAGACACTCGGGGTATACGGAATAGACATCAACAAAACACAGCACGACCGTAATGTGTATTATTCCATTGGAAGCCGCGAGTTTGAGGTGCCGGAGCTTAAACTTCTTGTTGACGCTGTTCAGTCTTCCAAATTCATAACGCAGAAGAAGTCAGAAGAACTTATCGGTAAACTGGAGAAACTCACAAGCATGTATGAGGCGGTCAAGCTCCGCAGGCAGGTATATGTTCACGGCCGCATCAAAACCATGAACGAGAGTATTTATTATACGGTCGATGCAATCCATGAGGCTATCGCCGGCAATAATCAGGTCAGATTCCAATATTTTCAATGGAATGTTAAAAAAGAGCAGGAACTAAAACACAACGGTGCATATTACAAGGTGTCTCCGTGGGGACTTTCCTGGGATGATGAAAATTATTATCTTATAGGATATGATTCTGCGGCCGGCATAATAAAACACTTTCGCGTCGACAAAATCCGTAACATCGACACAATAGATGAGCGCAGGGAAGGAAAAGAACAATATAACGGAATTGATATGGCGGAATATGCGAGAAAGCATTTTGCCATGTTTGACGGCGAGGAAGAAATTGTGCAGATAGAGTGCGTCAACTCATTGGCGGGCGTTATGATTGACCGTTTCGGCAAAGATGCACATATGAGAGCATCGGATGATGAACATTTTATAGTCAGTGTGAAAGTAGCGGTAAGCGACCAGTTCCTGGGCTGGGTCATAGGGCTTGGAAATGGTGCAAAGATTATCGGCCCTGAGAGTGTTACTAAGCGTATGCGGGATATCGGCAACAGAATACGGGAGGCATATTGATGGACAGATACAAAGTCATAAAAATAGATGAGCCGGACTATGGATGTGAAGGACTGCCGGAAGGTGCTGTCCGCAAGGACATGGTAACGCTTTTTTCTGCTGATACCGGGGAGCGAATCATGTGGGTGCCTGACGATTATCTGTACGATAATGACATCAATGAAGGCGATACGGTATGCATTGAAGGCAGGCATATTGTCAAAGAGGTATAATGATGAGTAAGATTATATCTTTTATCAAGAAGGAATCCGTCCTTTGTATTTCAATACTCGCAGCCGTGATTTCGATGTTCATAGTCAGACCGGACAGCAGATATGCGGATTATATTGATTTCAGAACGCTTGCAATCCTGTTCTGCCTTATGGCTGTTGTGTCCGGATTCCGCTCAATGGGAATATTTGACCGGGTAGCACGGACACTCCTGTCAAAAGTTCATGGCATCGGAGGAATAGCTGCCGTTCTGGTCGGAATATGTTTCATCAGCTCGATGTTCATAACCAATGATGTGGCATTGATAACCTTCGTGCCTTTTACACTGATAATCGCAGATAGTATGAAAGACCGCATAAAAGAGTCTGTAACACCGACAATAGTGGTGATGCAGACAATTGCGGCGAATCTCGGAAGTATGTTAACTCCGATAGGCAATCCCCAGAATCTTTACCTCTCAGGTATATCCGGAATGGGTACATGGGATATCGTTAAATTAATGTTTCCCTATTCCGCTGCAGCATTTATAATGCTTGCGATATGGATTGCAATAATTGCATTCCGCAATCGCCGTTATAAAGCATCATCTGATGCAATGCAGGGAGACAGACCACCTGTAAAACCGCGGGCAGTCATTATGTATGCTGTTCTTTTTATTGTAAGTCTTCTTGCAGTCATGCGTGTGATTCATTATGCTCTGCCGTTTGCGCTTGTTGTCATCTGCATGGCAGTATTTGACAGGAAAAATTTCACCGGAATAGATTATTCACTTCTTGGAACTTTCGCGGCACTTTTTATATTTATCGGCAATATCGGACGCATCGGTGCTTTCAATGAATGGATGCAGAATATCGTGACCGGCCGTGAAATAATGGTATCCGCAGCAGCAAGCCAGATTATGAGCAATGTTCCGGCGGCAATTCTCCTGTCCGGATTTACGGACAATATACAGGGATTGATAGTGGGAACCAACATCGGAGGCCTCGGCACACTGATTGCTTCCATGGCAAGCCTCATAAGTTTCAGATATGTGGCGGGAACCGGCAGAAGCTGTGGAAAATATCTCGCAATCTTCACAATATCGAATCTGGTATTTCTCGCGGTAATGATAGGGATTTCTGCAATATAGCGCGCAGGAAAATCCGGCCCCATATTGAAAAATCTTCCCGCCTGTTGTAAAATAGGTATCTGATGACCTGGGAGCAGAAAGGAATAGTATGGCTGGTAATGATAAGAAGACCGGTTCAAATCCGGTGGATATAATTGTATATGGCATGATGATTGCTGCGGTAGTGTATGTGATCGTACAATGCATACTTGGCAATAATGACGCACTGCATTTTAAGATAGTACTCGGAATATGGATAGTGGCGGCGGTGGCTGTTGCGGATTACATAGGACCGGTGTTGAGTGGAAGAATATCGGAAGTATCGGATAAAGCACTCAGACTTTACATGATATCATCGATACTGGATGCGGCAGCTTATATGGGATTTTATGTATGTATCATCAACATAAGCAAGACCGGCGAAGTCCTTCATTATCTGTTCTGCGGATTCGGAGTGATATGCTACATATCACATTTGATTTTGAATTCAAAATTCAATAAGCTGACGAAGCAGGAAGCGCCTGAGACCGAAGAAAACGAGACACCGGAGATAACCGAAGATGATATCGAAGTAGATACATTGAGCGAAGAAGACGAAGAAGAAATCAAGGAAATCGTATATCGTCATAAGTAAAATATGCCCGCATATATATTAATTGAACGCAATTGATATGTATGCGGGTATTTTTGTATGTGGGCTAAAAGGCTTGCGGCGGTAATAACTGCCGGACTTATGTGCATGGCGGTTGTAGCTGCGGCAGAGAGAGGCGAAGATGATGGGGTGGAATTTGTGTCGGGGAATAACACCTATGAAAAAACAGTGGCCATAACATTTGATGACGGACCGGGAAGAAATACGACACCGGAACTGCTTGACGGACTTAAGAAAAGAAATGTGCCGGCTGCTTTTTTTGTGGTGGGGGAGAATATAGATGGTAATGAGGATATCATACGAAGGATGCATGATGAAGGGCACATTATAGGAAACCACACATTTACGCATGTGGAACTGGATAAACTATCGGAAAATGCGGCACTCACGGAAGTATCGAAGACGAATGCGGCGATAGAGAAAATTACAGGTGAAAAGGTTAAGTATATAAGACCTCCGTGTGGTTCATGGGATGAAGAATTGTATTATAAGATAGATATGACGCCGGTATTCTGGAGTGTGGATCCCAAGGACTGGTGCACTGACAACGTCTCAGTATCTGTTTCAAGGGTTATGGAGCAGACGAGGGACGGGGATATTATTCTTTTTCATGATATATATGATACTTCGGTTACGGCAGCCCTTGAGGTTATAGACAGATTGCAGACGCAAGGATACAGATTCGTGACGCTTGACGATTTATTAATTGAATGACAAAAAGAACAGAATATGATAATATAAATCCATATGGAGGCGAACAGTACATATGGATTTATTTGATTATATGAGAGAAAATAATATGCAGAAAGAGTCGCCGCTGGCATCAAGAATGCGGCCGGAGACACTTGATGAGGTTGTGGGACAGAAGCATATTATTGCTAAGGATAAATTATTATACAGAGCGATTAAAGCCGATAAATTAAGCTCGGTTATTTTCTACGGACCTCCCGGAACCGGCAAGACTACGCTTGCAAAGGTTATTGCGAATACGACCAGTGCGCAGTTCTGCCAGATTAATGCTACTGTTGCCGGGAAGAAAGACATGGAAGATGTAGTCGCAAAAGCGAAGGACCGCATGGCAGGAATGGGACGTAAGACCATTCTTTTTGTGGACGAGATACACCGCTTCAATAAGGGACAGCAGGATTATCTCCTGCCTTTTGTGGAAGACGGAACGATTATTCTGATCGGGGCCACTACCGAGAATCCTTATTTTGAAGTGAACAGCGCTTTGATTTCACGCTCAATCGTATTTGAACTGAAACCGCTTGAACAAAGCGATATAGAGAGTCTTATCCGCAAGGCGGTTTATGATAACGAGAAGGGCATGGGAAGCTATAATGCCGTAATCGATGATGATGCGGTTGAATTTCTTGCAGACATGGCTAACGGCGATGCCAGGCAGGCGCTTAATGCCGTTGAGCTGGGTGTGATGTCCACCCCGGTAGGCGATGACGGGCATATTCATATCACACTTGATGTTGCGTCCGAATGCATACAGAAGAAAGTTATCAAATATGACAAGAAAGGCGATAACCATTACGACACGATATCCGCATTTATTAAAAGCATGCGTGGTTCTGACCCTGATGCGGCATTATATTATCTGGCGAGAATGATATACGCCGGGGAGGACCCGAAGTTTATAGCACGCAGAATTGTGATCTGTGCCAGCGAAGATGTAGGGAACGCCGACCCACAGGCTTTGCAGGTTGCGGTATCGGCTTTTCTGGCAGTCGAGAGGATCGGAATGCCGGAGTCACAGATAATTCTTGCCAATGCGTGTACATATGTGGCGACAGCGCCTAAGAGCAATGCGGCGGTTGTGGGGATAGATGAGGCACTTAATTATATTAAAGTACACGGAACCGATAATGTACCGCCGTATCTTAAGGATGCGCATTATCAGGCGGCAGCAAAGCTCGGCCGTGGAATTGATTATAAATATGCACATGACTATCCGAATAATTATGTGAAACAGCAATACCTGCCCGATGAAGTATGCAAAACAACATTTTACCATTCATGCGGCAACGGATATGAACGGAAAATAGACGAGCATATGGCAAGAATCAGAAAAGAAGCTGAATGAACCATAGACGGCACCGTCCGGAGCGCAATAAATTGTTGCGGTCGGGCGGCGATTTGTGTATAATATATTCGTATTAATTTAAGTTGAATGGAGAGCCAATGAAGGACCAGATTAACAGATACGCCAGAGGCGTGTTTGAGTATGAACCTGAGATAATCAGCGTTAAGGACAGCTCAATAAATGTTATCGTAGATCGTAACAGGGAACATACCGGGACGATTGAATTCGGATCTGTGTCCGGCCGCGACATCAAAGGTATCATATATACTGATAATGATAAAGTTAAACTCAAAGAAAATACTTTCTACGGAAACCATATATCTGTTCAATATATGGTTAATTGCGATGATGCGGTTAACGGTGATTCCATAGAAGGTGTTTTTAATATTGTCAGTAACGGCGGTGAATGCAGCATACCGTATACATTCATGGTGGAGGCAGGCTCACATGACAGCTCGGTCGGTGTTGTAAGGAATCTTTCACAGTTTGCGGATCTTGCGGAATCTAATCCGCTTGAAGCACTTAAGCTTTTTGAAAATGCGGATTTTGAAGATGTATATATTGGAAATGACCTGGCACTCAGATGCATATACGAGAGCCTTATAAAGAGCGCGGATACGAGTGTTGCATTGGAAGAATTTCTTATCTCCATCTACAAGAAAAGTTCAATAAATATAACACTCTCCGGAAATTCTGCGGAATTTAAGGATCTTACCGCAAATTACAAAGACGTTATTACGGTGGAGCGCGACACCTGGGGACATATGGATGTGAGTGTGTATACATCAAGTCCTTTTATCAGACTTGACAGAACGGTCATAGAGTCGGAGCTTTTTGCCGGAGGAAAGTATGAACTGGCATACATTATAGATACTGACAGGCTGCATGCCGGAATTAATTACGGTGAAATAGTATTCGAGACAATTAACAGAAGAGTTGTATTTAATGTCAAAGTCATAAGAAACACATCGGGACAGGCCAAAGAAACCGGACGCAGTATCGGAAGGCTTAATATCGAGCTGATGACATTGTATATAAGATTCAGGACCCATAAGATCAACATATCGGACTGGATGAGGGAATCCCAGATCATACTTGAGACAATAAGGGAGAAAGACGATTCCGATCCTTTTTACAGACTGGCACTTGCGCAGATATACATATCCGGACATCGTGATGATGCTGCCAAGGAACTGATTGAGAATGTAAAGGATGAGATAGACACAAGAACAGAAGCGGGGTATCCGCTCTACTGTTATTTTATATATATTAATACACTGTATAACAGGGACAGGGCATATTCAAGAAAAGCGGCCGCGATAGTAAGAGAATGTTACAAGGCCAATGAAGACTGGAGGATATTGTGGGTTCTTCTTTTTATGGACGAGGAACTTGAACAGAACAAGAGTCTTAAGCTTCTCAGGATCAAGGAGCAGTTCAATAAAGGATGTACGAGCCCTGCGATGTATATCGAAGCATGCAATATATTGAACGAACACCCGGAACTTCTCCGCGTGCTTAATTCATTTGAGACCAATGTACTTCTTTTTGGCGCGAAAAACGGAATCATATCGGATAGGCTTAAGGATGTAATATCCGAGATGCTTCTCGATGTCAAAAGCACAAGTTCCGGTAACATAGCGCTTCTTGAGACTTTGTACAAAGATAACGAAGATGATGAAGTCGTCCTGGAAGCATTGTGTAAAATACTTGTGCGTATGGCAGCTGTAGGAGAAAAATATCTGCATTATTACCGCAAGGCGATTGATAATGAACTTAAGATAACACAGCTTTTTGAATATTACATTATGTCCAGAAGACAGGATGATATGAGTGTTATGCCGAAACTTCTGCTTATGTATTTCGGGTATAACAATAACCTTGATTACAGATATAAAGCATATCTTTTTGCCAATATCATACATAACAAGTCGGACAATATACAGGTGTACCGCAGCTATCTGCCGCAGATGCAGCTGTTTGCCCGTAAGCAGATTGCGATGGGACATGTGAACACACATCTGGCATATATATACCGTAATATTTTTACACCGGATATGGTTAATGAAGAAAATGCACAGGCTGTTTCGGAAGTGTATTATACATACAGGGTAAAATGCATGAATCCGAAAATGCGTGGTGTTATAGTGCGGCACAAAGAGAGTAACAGCGAGAAAGAATATCCGCTTATACAGGGCGAAGCATATGTAAGAATGTATACTGAACAGGCATCGCTTCTTTTTGCAGCAGCCGATTATAACAGATACGGAAGCGAAATAAGCCATACGGTGACCAGACTTTTTGATGATGATGCGATAATCAGGAAGTGCCTTGAAATGGATCCGGGACTGGTTCACATAAGGCTGTCATCCTGCGAAAAATATCTGCGCCGTGAAAAGAAAAATCTTGCGGCGGTGGAGAGCCTTATAGAAATGTCGAAACTGCCTGAAGTAAACAGATTGTTCAGGGCAGGGATAATTTCATCGGTTATCGAATATTTTTATGACGGATATGATGAAGACGGATTTAATAAATTTATTGCAGATGTTGATATGGACGGACTTTCGGAGGACGATATCGTCAAAGTCGCCGAGATTTATATCGTCCAGGGGCATGATAAGGATGCTTTTGAACTGGTAAGGAAACATTCGGCAATGCATATTGCACCGAAGAGGCTTATGAGAATGTGTTCAAGGCTTATAGAAGATGCCAATTATGTTTATGAGGATGATCTGGCATATATAAGCAGCCTCTGCTATGCCGCAGGCAGTTATGATGAAGTGCTGACGGCATATCTTGTCAGATATTACAACGGCACGTCAGATAAGATGGTGGCTCTGTGGAAAAGTGCGATAGAGATGGGCGTTGATGCGTATGAACTTGAAGAGAGAATTATTGCACAGATAATGTTCACACACAGCAATAATGAACTTATCCATGATATTTTTGAGGATTATTACGCCAAAGGACCTGACAGAAGAATTGTGGAAGCATACCTTTCATATTTCTCATATATGTATTTTGTTAAACAGGAGGATGTTTCGGAAAAAGTATTCGACACCGTTGAAACCGCAATGGAGAATGGACAGGTGCTTGCTACAGTATGCAGCCTTGCATTGCTGAAACATTATTCGGAGATACAGAATCTGACCGAGTTTCAGAAGGAACTCACGGAGGAACTACTCACGGAACTTGTGCGCAGATCGTATGTATTCCCGTTTTACAAGCAGTTATCCACAATTGTGAAACTTCCGTGCGACATCATAGATAAAACAATGGTTGAGTACCGTACCGATCCTTCTCATAAGGTTGTCATCCATTATGTATATGAGGATGACAAGAAACATAAGAGTTATGTTTCCGAAGAGATGAATAATGTGTACGAAGGAATTTTTGTTAAGAGTTTTGTCCTCTTTAACGGAGAAAGCATAAATTATTATATATCCGAAGAGAAAGAAGACGGAGAAAGCAATACCGAAGCAGCACGTATTGTCAACAACGGAATTAATCCGTACAGTTCCAAAGGCAGGTATGAAGCTATTAATGATATAATAGCAAGCCGTAAGGAACATGATAATGAGACACTAAAGAAACTCATTCACACATATGCGGTGAATGAATGTATCATACCGCAATTATTTAAACCGCTCTAGGAGCCGGGAGGACAGATGGATACCAGAGAGAAGAAATTTTACGTCGGGATAGACCTTGGTGAGGAATATTCGCAGGTAAGTTATTACAATTGCATAGACGCAGAGCCGGTGTCGGTCGATTTCGGAACGGACAGTACCGAGTGCAGGGTTCCTACGGTTGTCGGAAAGACTATAGGCAGGGATGAATGGTTTGCCGGCGATGAGGCAATTCATGGGGCCAGTCTCGGAGAAGTTATTGCGGTTGACGGACTTCTTAAGAAGGCTGCAGATAAGAATCCGGTAACAGTGGATAAGGTATCGGTGATGCCGGTCAGACTGATTGCAGGATATCTCGATTATCTTATACAGGCGGCAAAGCTGGCAGGTGGAAGCGATACGGCGGACAGGGTGTGCATAACACTTGAGAATTACAATATATCAGTGCTTAATGTGCTTTTGAAAGCGCTTAACAGCATAGGGTATCCGGATGATGCAATCGAATTCGCGGGCCACGATGAAAGTTTCATATATTATGCTATAAGCCAGAAAAATGAATTATGGAAAAATGATGTTTTTCTCTTTGACTACAGTAATAAAGGACTCATTGTAAAGCGCATGTACACGGTAAATGAACGTGGCAGCAGGATAATAATGGTCCATACCGATGATATGTCGGACGAGGTGACGGATGCAATGAGGCGTAATAAAGCCTCGGAGGAGTATCTTGATTCCAGGCTTAAGGAAACGGCGGTAAAGCTTTTTGAACATCATAATATATCAACGGTTTATCTCACCGGTGAGGCATTCGCCGGCGAATTTAATACTCCGTCTTTCATTGGATATATATGTGACAGAAGGCGTGTGTTTGCAGGTGACAACCTGTATTGCAAGGGCGCATGCTATCAGGCTGTCGCGGCAGATTATCCGCCTGACCGGGATATTATCGTTGCATGTAAGGAACGTATAACAACCGGAATCGAAATCAGGATTTCGGACCGCGGGCGTGATAAGATTTTCAGGCTGGTAAGACCCGGAATAAACTGGTTCGGTGCGGACTGCTCATATGATTTCATACTTGACGGCGCAGAGGAGGCCGAATTATTTCTCTCACCGATAGATGCGAGGGAAAAACAGCTTATCAGGATTTCATTCGCGGAATTGCCTGTAAGACCGGATAAGGCAACAAGAATTACGATTTCATTCTCATTTACAAGTGATTCAAGATGTCATATGATGGTTAAGGACAAGGGATTCGGCGAATTCTATAAAAGCAGCGGAAGAGTTATCAACGAAGAATTATTATTGTAACCGGAGATGATAAGATGGCAGGACTTATTTTATGCAGGACCAGATATGCAGAAAGACCGTATTATATAAGCAATATGGGTGTCAACATATATTCTCTTGAAGAATTGTGCTATTACATATACAATAACATATATCTCATCGGAACTGACCTCTTTGACGAGGGACTGACGGATTATATATCCGGCGAACTTGGGGAAAAGGAACTGGCAGAGCAGCTTGAGTTTCTCATAACGGAGAATGCAGGATTGTCGGAGCTTGTCATGACTGTGTTAAGGTATGTTGACTATTATTCGGAAGAAGAGATTGACGCACTTGCGGGAACAATAGAAAGCCTTGATACGCAGAATGCATCGGAGAGGCTGAAACTCCGTGCGGATAATTTTCTTTCCAACAAAAGATACAGTAATGCGGTGCATAATTATGAAATAATTGTATACGGACAGAAAGATATTAATCTTTCTGATGATTTTTACGGAAATGTATGGCATAATATGGGAGTGGCGTATGCGGGAATGTTTGAATTCGGCGATGCGGTGCAATGTTTCAAAAGAGCATATGCACTTAACAGCAATGATGAATCATTAAAGTCATCGTTTGCCGCAGAGTATCTTTCCGGCAGCAAGCGGCCGGCAGATTCAGAAGACGAACAGAGTTATGCTGCATACAGGGAGATTGAGACAATTATGGACCACGCTCCTGAAGAAGCCGGGTATGAGGCGGTTAAGAAAGCATTTGAATTAAGGGATAACGGACAGGCGGATGAATATAATGCCGCTGTCAATGATATAATAGATAATTGGAAATTTGAGTACCGTAATTATATATCTGCGGCGAGGTAGCAGATATGATATTAAGCAAAGGGTAAAGCTTTATGTTTAATTTTATTAAAAAACGCAAAAAGAAAGAAGAATACATATATCTCGATCCGGAACTGGACATTGAGGCAGAATTTGACCGCCGTAGGGACAGTGAGCGTAATGACAGGGATTTTGACGAGATTTCAAGGCTCCAGTATGTCAGGACACAGTGCGAACTTATGACCGAATCATCCAATTATATTAATGACCTCAAGGAAGAATATCAGGATGCCGGTGCCCATCTGATGGACATACAGGTTATAGAATCGCAGGATGATAAGTTCCTTGGAGAACTTAAGGACACGGCTCTTAAGATAGTACGGCTAAGAAGTTCGAGAAGCAGATACCGCAAGGAACCGCCGAAAATTTCCAGAAACAGTTATGAGATTTTTGAGAGATATAACAGTGAATTTCCGCAGGCATTGAGTAATCTGCAGAATGACGAGAAATACTGTAACGCCGTCAAGCATGACATGCGGGTGCTGGAGGCTGAGAAGATGAGCCTCAAGGAAGAGATAGAGAATGCCGGGATGCGCCGGGCCAATATCCGCAATATTTCAATAGTATCATTGCTTGGGATTATCGGTGTATTTATAGTATTTTTTGCATCGGGCCAGCTTAAAGGCGAGAACGGCACAGTGCTGTATATGATAGTTCTTGCCCTTGTGACGGTGTATGTGCTGCTGGTGTTTTTTATGTTCAGGCGGTGCGCATACAGAGAAAAACTGGCCGAGAAGAAGCTGTCAAGAGCCATTACGCTTCTTAATAAGACCAAGATAAAATACGTCAATTCGATTAACAGCATCGAGTACCGCTATGATAAATTCCGAGTCAGGAACTCCTACGAGCTGGGCCGCAATTATGAAGCCTATCTTGAGGAGCGGCACAAAGAAGAAAAATACCGTGATTCGGAGAAAGAACTTGATGAAGCATCGCACAGGATGGCCGCTCTTCTGGCTGAGCTTAACCTATATGATGCGGGAATATGGAGCACACAGTTAGACGCATTGATTAATCCGGATGAGATGAAGGCTGTGCGCAATAAAATTAATTCCGACAGGCAGAAACTGCGTGACAGGATAGATTACAATATGGGCCGCATCGAGAGTGCCAAGTCATCAGTGATGGATATGGTCAGAAAGCATCCCGAAAGTGCGGACAAAATAATGGATATAGTTGATTCCTATGATTAATATTTTATACAGACAGAAAGGAACAGAAAGTTTTATGAGTAAGGAACTTGACAAAAATTACAACCCTTCCGAGATAGAAGGACGCATTTATGAGAAATGGCTTGAGCATAAATATTTCCATGCAGAGCCTGACAGATCGAAGAAACCGTTCACAATCGTTATGCCGCCGCCAAACATTACGGGCCAGCTCCATATGGGACATGCACTCGACAATACACTCCAGGATATCCTCATCAGATTCAAGAGAATGCAGGGATATGAGGCTTTGTGGGTTCCGGGAACCGACCATGCATCAATAGCGACTGAGGTTAAGGTTGTTGAAGCCATTGCTAAAGAAGGTCTGACGAAGGAATCGCTTGGCAGGGAGAAATTCCTTGAAAGAGTCTGGGACTGGAAGAAGGAATACGGCGGAAGAATAGTAAGCCAGCTTAAGAAAATGGGTTCATCCGCAGATTGGGACAGAGAGCGTTTCACAATGGACGAGGGATGTTCCAAAGCAGTTAAAGAAGTATTCGTAAATCTCTATAACAAGGGACTTATATACAGAGGCAAGAGAATTATCAACTGGTGTCCTTGCTGTCATACATCTCTCTCGGATGCTGAGGTTGAGTATGAGGAGCAGGCAGGACATTTCTGGCATCTGCGTTATCCGCTTTCCGATGGCAGCGGATATATAGAGATGGCTACCACAAGACCGGAGACAATGCTCGGAGATACTGCTGTGGCAGTTAACCCTGATGATGACAGATATAAGGATTACGTAGGCAAGACGGTAATTCTTCCTATAGTTCACAGAGAGATACCGATAATTGCCGACAGTTATGTTGATATGGAATTTGGTACGGGTGTTGTTAAAATCACACCTGCACATGACCCTAACGATTTTGAGGTAGGATTAAGACATAATCTTGCGGTGATCAATGTACTTACGGATGATGCGAAGATTGTTGACGATTATCCTAAGTATGCCGGAATGGACAGATACGAGGCGAGAAAGGCCATAGTGGAAGATCTTAAGGCTGAAGGCGCACTCGTGGAGATAGAAGATTACAGCCATAATGTAGGCACATGTTACAGATGCCATACAACTGTTGAGCCGAGAGTGTCACTTCAGTGGTTCGTTAAGATGGAAGATCTTGCAAAGCCTGCAATCGAAGCTGTTAAGTCCAAAGAGACGAAGTTTGTGCCGGAACATTTTGACAAGACATATTATCACTGGCTTGAGAACATCAAAGACTGGTGTATATCAAGACAGCTCTGGTGGGGACACAGAATTCCGGCATTTTATTGTGATGACTGCAATGAAACCGTTGTAACCAAGGATGCTGCCCCGGTATGTCCGAAGTGCGGCAAGCCTATGCGTCAGGATCCGGATACACTTGATACATGGTTTTCATCTGCACTCTGGCCTTTCTCCACACTCGGATGGCCTGATAAGACAGAAGATTTTGAGTATTTCTATCCGACAAGCACACTTGTTACCGGATATGATATCATTCTTTTCTGGGTAATAAGAATGATGTTCTCGGGAATAGAGCATACCGGCAAAGCTCCGTTTAACACAGTGCTTATTCACGGACTTGTAAGGGATTCACAGGGACGTAAGATGAGTAAATCACTCGGTAACGGAATCGATCCGCTTGAGGTAATAGACAAGTACGGCGCGGATGCATTAAGACTTACACTTGTAACCGGAAACGCACCGGGCAACGATATGAGATTCTACTGGGAAAGAGTTGAATCCAGCCGTAATTTCGCCAATAAAGTATGGAATGCATCGAGATTCATCATGATGAACCTTGATAAAGCAGAAGTTAAAGATGTATCACTTGATAAGCTTACGGATGCCGATAAGTGGATACTTTCCAAGGTTAATACACTTGCAGCCGAAGTAACCGATAACATGGAGAATTATGACCTCGGTGTTGCGGTATCCAAGATATATGATTTCATCTGGGAAGAGTTCTGCGACTGGTATATAGAGATGGTTAAGCCGCGTCTTTACAATGATGAGGACGATACCAAGGCAGCAGCATTGTGGACGCTTAAGACAGTACTCATAAATTCGCTTAAACTTCTTCACCCTTATATGCCGTTTATTACCGAAGAGATTTTCTGTAACCTTTCGGATGAGGAATCAATAATGATATCTTCATGGCCGGTATTCAAGGAAGAATGGAACTTTAAGGATGAAGAGAAAGCGGTAGAGACGATCAAAGAAGCAGTAAGAGGAATCCGTAATACCCGTACCGGAATGAATGTACCTCCGAGCCGTAAAGCTAAAGTTTATGTAGTAACACAGGATGATGCGGTTGCTGATATATTCATCAAGGGCAAGGTGTTCTTTACCACACTTGCATATGCATCAGATGTGACGATACAGTCCGATAAGAGCGGTATTGATGATGATGCGGTTGCTGTGCTTATACCTAAGGCATCATTATACATTCCTTTTGCCGAACTTGTTGATATTGAGAAGGAAATCGAGAGACTTAAGTCAGAAGAAAAGCGCCTTGAAGGTGAGCTTAAGCGTGTAAACGGAATGCTTGGCAATGAGAAATTCGTATCGAAGGCTCCGGCAGCCAAGATTCAGGAAGAGAAAGACAAACTTGAGAAATATACGCTTATGATGCAGCAGGTTAAAGAAAGACTTGCTCATCTTGCGAAATGATCACAGGAGAGACAAAGTGCAGATTAGTGTTATATTACCTTCACTCAATCCGGATGAGAAGCTGATGCTTGTCGTTAACGGACTTGTAAAAGAAGGTTTCGATGATATCATAATTGTCAATGACGGAAGCGATGACGCCCATCTTGAACCATTTAAAGAAGCTGAGGCGCTCCCGCAGGTTACTGTACTCCGCCATGATGTGAATCGTGGCAAGGGTCGTGCCCTGAAGACGGCTTTTGAATATTGTATTGCCAACAGAAAAGATATAGACGGCGTAGTTACCGTGGACGGTGATAACCAGCACCGTCCGCAGGACATTAAAGCGTGCTGTGAGGCTATGGCAGAGCGTGGTGAAGTAATACTCGGATGCCGTGATTTTTCGGGAAGCAATGTTCCGCCCAAGAGTAAAATAGGTAATAATATAACACGTTTTGTTTTCAGATTTGCATGCGGGATCAGAATAAGTGACACGCAGACGGGACTAAGGGCAATTCCGGCACAATATCTTCGGTTTATGGCGGATATTAAAGGTGAGCGCTTTGAATATGAAACGCAGGTGCTGCTTGAGATGAATAAGAGCGGAGTGCCTTTTAGCGAGGTAACCATAGAAACTGTATATATCGAAGATAATGCAACGACGCATTTTCATCCGATAAGGGACTCATTTAAAATATATATGGTTATCCTGAAGTTTGTATTCAGTTCGATAATGTCATTTGTGATAGATTATGTGCTGTTTCTTGCATTGGAACTGATAATAGGCGACCGGCTTGAACACTGGCTCAAAATCCTTATAGCAACAGCCGGCGCGAGAATTGTGTCCTCCCTGTTCAATTATATGTTTAACAGAAAAGCAGTGTTTGAATCAGATGAGCCGGTAAGCCGGTCCATGCCTAAGTACTATGCACTGTGCATATGCCAGGCGGGAGTTTCATACGGACTTGTCAATCTGATTTCATATGTACTAAAGACCAGGGATGTATTGACATCACTGATTAAAATAGCAGTTGACATAATATTGTTTCTGCTCAGCTTCCAGATACAGAGACGGTGGGTGTTCAAGGGAACAAAGAAGAACACCAGGGAGGAGAACTAATGGCTGAAGTCAAAAAATCAAAAAAAGTAACCAGGATAATCGGTCGTGTATTTACGGTTTTTATATCGACAATTGTAATGATATTTGCTGCACTTTATTCCGCAATGTGGGTATTCTGCCACGGCCCTTCAACGGCGGCGAGAGATCTTTTTGTGGGAACCGTTCTTGAAACGGGTGCCATGAAATTTCTTGCGGGATGGTATTTCAGCAAGGATGAAATACTTCAGATAACCGGTAATAATTCAATGGGACATCTTGATAATGATGTCGATACGTCGCTTATTAATATAAATGATAAGAAAAATGATGATAAGCCGGATGATAATAACAGTGAAACTGAGGAGTTCGATGAGAATGGTATCAGGATTGAGAATATAACGGGACGTTCATACATGGGCAAGGTCATGATTATTAAGGATCCTTCCAAACTGAGTGTGGCTACAATTTATCCTTGGTCTGACGACAATAAGAGCAAGTCCGGTGACACGCTTGACACATTGGTGAACAATGCCGGAGCAATTGCCGGAATCAACGGCGGTGAATATTTTTCGGATGGAAACTGGGGTGGCAAACCAAAGGGACTTGTCGTATGCAACGGCGAGATTCAGTATAATATCCCACAGCCGGGAGATGTTATGGTAGGTTTCAACAAAGACAACATCCTTGTAATAAAAGATATCGGAAATATGTCTTCGGAGCAGGTTGAGAGCCTTGTCAAAGAAAATAACATACGCGATGCGGTAAGTTTCAAGGATATAGATGACGGAGACACGAACCACTTTACCAAACTTATTATTAACGGAGAAGCGACACCGATTAACGGAAACGGAAGCGGTGCCAATCCGAGAACCGTAATAGGCCAGCGTAAAGACGGTGCAGTAATCCTTTTTGTAACAGACGGAAGAGGACATGAAGGCCACATAGGAGCGACGGCAGCCGACCTCATAAGTGTTATGCAGGAATACGGTGCGGTTAATGCAGCTAACCTTGATGGCGGAAGTTCTTCATCAATGTATTATAATGGACAGTATGAGATGACGAGCGTTACATTATATTATTCAACATCTTCATGGAAACTGCCGACAGCTTTTGTTGTTAAATAGGAGGGCATATGACAGACAAGAAAGTCAAAATCAGGAAAAAAAGCAAATTCTGGCTTGGATACGGCATATATATGGGAGTTCTTCTTGTATTGGTCATGGTGCTCATAATATATGTGTGGAACACAATGAAGAAATATGAGAAGGCGCAGCCGGCATATGTGGTTGAAGACCTTATCAAGAACCTTGAATCAGGTGATGTATCATCCGTAAAGACAGATGGCGGCAGCAAATTTGAGCCGGAAGCAGGTCTTCCGGATACATTTGCCGATGAGGTTAAAGGCAAGGAACTTACTTATAAAGTTAAATCGTCTTCAACATATAAGATGGTATACGAAATCATGGATGATAAGAATGAAGTATGTGAAGCAGTTATAACGGCTGACAATGAGCGTAAAATAATGGGCATACTTTCCATTTCCGACTGGAAAGTGGCATCGGTGAGCGCAGAAGCTGCCTCGGGTGCTGTTAATGTAAAAATAACAGTACCGTCAATTTACAAAGTAACGGTAAACGGAATCGAACTCGGAAGTGATGAGCAGGTGGGTGAGCCTGTTGACATGGAAGGCATGAAATATGTAGCGGAATATGTTGAAGTTCCAAAGACAGTCACTTATGAGATTAAGGGACTTGTCAGCAATCCGGATATCCGGGTTGCAGATGCGTCGGGAAATAACATTGATGTTTCCTCGTACACGGATTATTCGAATATTAATGTAGGATATGTTACGACACAGATTCCTGCCGAATTATCGGATTATGCGGTTACGGCAGCAAAGGCATACTCTAATTTCTTCTCGCGCGACCTTGCAGGATGCGGAGAAAGTACTGCATGCCTTCAGATATATTTTCCACAGGGATCATATTACATTGATCTTGCGGAACAGTACAGACAGGGTGATATGTGGATGTACAGCAGGCATAATACACCTGAATTTAACAATGTATCGGTAGAAGATTATACACCTTACAGTGATGTATGTTTTTCATGCAGGATTATTTTTGACAAGTCAATGTATCTTACGGCTACCGGGGATACAAGAACGGAACATAATGACCAGACGTATTATTTTGTTAATATTGACGGTAAATGGCTTATAGCTGACATTAAATCTAACGTAGAAGATTAATGGCATAATATCAGGAGGGTTAATATGAGTTACGAAAAAGCACTTGCAGTAATGCAGGAGGTCAGAAAAGCGGTAAAAGGCAAGGATGAGATCATAGAGAAGGTTATGATGGCTGTTCTTGCGAAGGGACATATACTTATGGAAGATATACCGGGTGTGGGCAAGACAACGCTTGCGCTTGCATTCTCTAAGTCCATGGCACTTAAACAGAACAGAATGCAGTTTACGACAGATGTACTTCCATCTGATGTAATAGGATTTTCAATGTATAACGCCAAAACCCAGGAATTTGAATTTAAGGAAGGGGCTGTAATGTGTAATCTGTTTCTTGCGGATGAAATTAACAGAACGTCATCAAAGACACAGTCCGCACTCCTTGAGGCAATGGAGGAAGGCCAGGTTACTGTTGACGGTGTTACAAGAATACTCCCGAAACCGTTTACCGTAATAGCAACGCAGAACCCGGTCGGTTCGGCCGGAACACAGATGCTGCCTGAATCCCAGCTTGACCGTTTTATGATCAAACTGTCAATGGGATATCCGGATCCGGCAAGTGAAATTGCGATTCTTAAGGACAGACAGGGAGCCAACCCGCTTAATGATGTAAAGCAGGTTGTGGATGGCAAAGACATTGTCATGATGCAGGAGGAAACCGATAATCTGCATATGGATGATGCGATCATAGAGTATATAACCATGCTGAGTTTTGCGACAAGACAGAATCCGCTTATAGAGCTTGGTGTGAGTCCGAGAGGATCGATAGCGCTTGCCGGAATGTCCAAAGCCAAGGCTTATGTATCAGGAAGGACATACGTTACGCCGGAAGATGTGCGGAGCATATTTAAGGATGTGGCAGGACACAGGATAATACTGAATCCGAGAGCTAAAATCTCCTCGGTGACGATCGATGAAGTAATTGACAATATTTTCCGTACGGTACCGGTTCCGAGAGCCATGAGGTAGTAATACATGTTTCTGCATATTTTGATTTATCTGATATTATCAGCGGCGGTATATGCCGGAAATGTATTTATTGATACATATATTGCTTTTATAATTGACGCAGTGTTTATTGTCACATCCGTTGTATCACTTATTACAGTTATTGTACTCCGGTGCGGAATAAATGCTGTATTCACACAGGACAATGCGGTGGCATACCGTGGTGAAAAGTGCGCAATAGGAATAGAAATAACCAATAACTCTCCGTTGGTGCTTACCTCATGTAAGGTTAAACTGACAGTTACAGGCATAAATAAAGGAAAGAAACGCAGTAAATCAGTAAAACACAGAATTACAGCCATGTGCCCGCCGAGACAATCTGTAGTGAGGCAGTTTGAAATCAAATGTCCACACTGTGAGATTCTCGGTGTCAGCATGGCCGGAGTTTATGTATATGATTTCCTGCGTATTTTTCGTGTCAGAAAGAAATTAAAACAGAATTTAACTGTTGTGGTGCTTCCGAAAATTCCGGAAAGCCATATGCTTGACAAAGTATCGGCGTCAGTGGGAGAGGGCGAGGATGCATTGTATTCAACCGTAAAAGCGGGCAATGACCCTACGGAAATATTCGCAATCCGTGAATACGCGGGAGGCGACAGGATACGCAATATCCATTGGAAATTAAGCTCCAAGAAATCGGAACTTATGGTGAAGGAATATGGCCTTGCACTGACTGATAATGATACCGTCATAATCGACATTTTTAAGACAGACCTGCCAAAACGTAAAAACAGGCGCGTGATGGACGAGATGTATGATATGCTTTACAGCCTTGTAAATGCACTTACAGCCAGAGGATTTGGCTTTAATGCCTGTTATATGAAGGATGGATTTAACAGTACCAGAATAGAGACGGATAATGACATTAACGGAATGTTTGCGCAGATTTATACGATCAGACCATATGATAATGAAAATTCATGTGCCGTTAATTATTATGCACACAATACTAATGACAGAAGGCGTATATTCTATGTGTCGCCGGTATACAGTGCGGAAGCGGTAAAAAATATGGCACTGCTGAGTGAAAACAGTATAGTGTACTATATGACGCCGCGCGACAAGGATGCAGAACGTATCCCTGTAAAATTTGTTATGCAGAGGGAGGGTGTTTATGAATCAGACAGATAATAAAATCAAATTTTTTATCTCTACATCAATACTGACGTTCATAGGACTTTTGAACCTTCTTATGGTACTTTTTCTGCAGTTTGACCGTTATGTGTCCATAGAGATGGCATCCGGAGTTATATTCGCCGTTGTAATCTCGCTTGTGATGTCGGCATTGTTCGTATTTATTAAACGTCAGTGGATTGCATGGATCGGAATAATCGCTGCCGGCGGCATTGTATTCTGGATAGCCAGGGAAGCTGTTATGGGCGGAACGGCAGAGTTTATAAATGCTGTTATAAATGATATGGCGGGCTTTTTTGAAACAGAGATGTATTTTATAGATATGTCATTAAGGTTAATGAAAGAAGCCAATCCGGATCTTGCGATTAACATGGCACTATGCCTTATCGGAGCATTGTATGCATTCTGTTTCACACATAAACGGATGGCAGTCATACCTATGGTGATATCACTTGCCTTTACCGTGCTTGCAGCCATAATGGACAAGGCAAGTGTTGCGGGAATTGTCATCGGTATTGCATATAGTGTATCATTACTCATTATGATATTGGCATCATGGGGTAAGTCAAAGGATAAAATCCGGTATTTCTGGGTACAGACAGCATGTATTGTATGCACAGCGGCAATAATTGCCGTAACAATGATAATATCGGCTGTCAAACCGAAGGATGATTACGAGAAACCGCAATATTTTAATGATGTGTATTCACGCGGTGAAGAAATGTATAATCAGTTTCAGAACGGCGAGCTTACAATTAATAAAATCATAGATTTTGTGGGAGAACTTCTTCCATGGGACGGAGAAATCCCGGGACCGGGAGTAGGAATAGCATCCGGAGGCAGCAGCGAGATAGGCGCCGGAGAACTTGGACATGTTGATAAACTGGAGTTTTCGGGTAAAGAAGTGCTTGAAGTAAATATGCCCGTTGTACAGGGAAAAATATATATCAGAGGATATATAGGTGCCGATTATAAGAAAGACAGGTGGGCTGAGCCTGACTGGGCTGAGGAAAAGAGTGAGGCACCGGGTATAGTGTCGGACCTTTCATACCGGACATTGAACCTGCTTGCGCGAAACGGACAAATTAAAGCATATGAAACAGGAATGAATATTGAATATACAGCCGGAGAGACCAGGTATGTATTTATTCCGTCGCACCCGGCACAGGGTATGGGCTTTTCAATGACGGCAACAGAGGGATACGGCATTGCAGAGTATCCTTTTAATACGACCTTTATCCATATAGATGAAGAGACATATGCCGGACTTGACGCCGGAATCAGTTCGTCGGATGTGCAGGCGGATTCCGATTATGAACCGATAAAAGAATTCGAAGAAAGCTATCGTGACATGGTTTATGACAGGTATCTTGACGTTAATACCACGCAGGCAATGAAAGATAAATTCCGCAAAGACTGGGGCGGGTACAACATTGAAAGTTCCGCCGGCAGATATACTCTTGCATGCGCGGTAAGAAAATATCTGGCAGATAACTGCACATACACCGTCAGCCCGGGAGCATTGCCTGATGGTGAAGATTTTGTGGAATATTTCATAGATAAGACGCACCAGGGATATTGTACGTATTTTGCAACGGCGGCGGTTATGATGTTGAGAAGTGCCGGAGTTCCCGCAAGATATGTTGAAGGATATTCATTTGACACATCTGCCGGACATGATGCGGACGGAAGTACATCATATATGGAATATAAAGTAAATAACGGAGAACAGTTCTTTGCAGATAAAGACAATGTCAGGATATCCGTGGCCGATTCAGCTGCGCATGCGTGGGTGCAGTATTATGTTGACGGGATAGGATGGTTGGATATTGATGTGACACCGGGAAATTATAATGTGCCGGCAAACGTGTCTGGGGAAACCAAACCTGAAAATACGACACCGGTCGAAACTACCGCAGATCAGAAAGAGACACAGATCACGGCAGGAGAGACTACCGCGCCTGCTGAAAGAAATACAAAACCGTCTGAAGAAAACAGAACTTATAATAATGACAGCAGCATGGGTGGTAAGAAATTCAAACTTTCCAAAACAGCCGAAAGAGTGATAATTCTTGCCGCATTAGCGGCGGTCATATCGGCATTGGTAATATTTATCAGTGTAATACATAATAAAAAGATGGTAATAATCAGAGATAGAATGTATAATAGCACTGATGAATCGCTTTACCCTCAGAGTGTTATGACGATTTACAGAGAATATACCAATATCTTAAAACACTTTGGACTTAAATGTGCCAACACAATGCCGCAGACGGAATTTGCCCGCATTGTTGCTAAGGAATGTCCTTTTGTGGCAGCATCCGAGGCAGAACGGATGGCGGAATTGTATGATAAAGTCACATTCTCAAATGAGAATATAACGGCGGATGACAGAAATCAGGCCGTACATGTGATAGCATCAATAAGAAAGCGCATGAAAGGCAATATGGGATTTATTAAACGGTTCTTATACAGGCATTTATAAATATGGAGGAACATTAAGATGAAGAAAATAATAATGGCTGCCGTTATATGCATCAGCGCGGCATTAACATTGCCATTTATGGTAAACAAAGCATCCGCTAAGGATGCTGACGGAGATGTGGTTATAGTAATTGATCCGGGTCATGGACAGGACGATCCGGGTTCGATTGCAACTACTACGGGAACCTATGAGAAGGACTGTAACCTTGCGATTGCGAAGGCGATGCGTGAAGAGTTATGTAAATACGATGGAGTGAAAGTATATCTTACGCGTACATCGGATGAATGGATGACCAATACCGGAAGAGCTATGATCGCATCCGCATTGAAGGCTGATTTTCTTATCAGTATTCACAATAACAGTGGTTCGGCAACGAATTCGGGATGCATTGCATATCGTTCGCTTAATTCTTATTACAGTGAAGCTACCAATGATATGTGCAGCCTTATAACAGAGAATCTCTCATCACTCGGGCTTAAGAATGGAGGCGTGCAGACGCGTACATCAACAGGTTTTGATTATGAGGACTATTATACACTTATTGCGGAAGGCGTCCGTGCAGGTATTCCATCGATAATAGTTGAACATTGTTTTTTGAGCAACCCGACAGACGAAGCTATGCTTTGTAATACCGACGGTTCGGTTAATGAAGAAATGGCAGCTAAAATGGGACAGGCCGATGCTAAGGCAGTGGTAACATATTACAATTTGAAACCAAGAACCGCTGAAGCAGACAGCAATACATCCGTTACGCTTCAGAAAGGATATGGCCTTACTCTTTCTGTTCCTTCAGGAGATACCAATGGAATTTCATGGTACTCAATTGATAAAAATGTGGCATCCGTTGATGAAAACGGTGTTGCGGTAATGACCGGATCAGGAACCACCAACCTTGTATACAAACTTTCTGACGGAACAAGCGGATATTGTACTGTAGTTGTTCCGGCTGAAGAACCGGTTGCCCTTACCGGAGGAATAGATCCTACATTTTATTCGACACCGCAGGAACTTGCAGGATTTAAATCATCGGATGTAATCGCATTTGTTTCATACAGCGACGGAAGTTCGGTCAAGGTTAAGCCGGACAGTGTGGGAAAAGTTGACAGTACGGTTGTCGGAATACAGGATGTTGAAGTCAAATATCAGGATATGACAGGTTCGTTAAGAATATGCATGAGTGAGGGATATACCCCGGAAGTGACGACACCGGCGCCAACCGAGGAAGCAACGACAGTTTCTGAGACAAAAGCCTCATCAGATACACAGGCGGAGACGGATGTTAAATCCGATACCTCGTCAAAAAACACGGATTATAAAAAAATTATCAAATACATCGCAGTGCTTCTTGTTGTGGTAGTGATCGGTATAGTGTTTTTCATTATAGAAAACAACAGACGTAACCGCAGAAGACGCAGACACAGAGGCAGAAGAAGGAGATACTAAATTGAAACTTTGGAACAAAATATTCATTGGAGTGGCAATATCCGTTGCGGCACTGGCTGCATCGGTGACCGGAGCACAGGCAAAGGACGGAGCCGGGAATATAGTTATTATAGTTGACCCCGGACACGGCGGTAATGACGGCGGATCCGCGTCGTCATATGATAATGAGGCGACACTGAACTGGAATATAGCAACGGCTTTAAAGGCGGAACTTCAGACATATAACGGGGTCAGGGTATACCTTACCAGAGGCTCGGCTGAATGGAATTCCAACGCTGCAAGAGGACGTATGGGACAGCAGCTCGGCGCCGATCTGTTCGTGTCGGTTCATAATAACAGCGGAAGCAATGCATCTGCCAATGGCGTACAGGTATACGGAACGGTCAATTCCGCATACAAAGACTCGATCAAAAATCTGTGTACAAGTGTTGCTTCGCATGTGAGTGCGTTGGGACTTGCCAACGGAGGATACCAGACAAGGACATCGACCAAGGATTCATCACGTGATTACTATACCATGCTTGATGAAGCGGTTAAGTGCAATATTCCGGGAATAATTATAGAACACTGTTACTTAAGCAATCCGTCAGATGCCAATTTTATACACAGCGAAGATAACCAGAGAAGATGCGGAGCAGCGGATGCAACGGCAATCGCAGGATATTACGGACTTACCAAAAGAGGCGTGACGGCCGGAAGCAGCATCACTCTTGAACGTACTTACAGTGCCAATATGACAGGATGTACAGCGGGCAGTTATTCGTCATCTGACACATCCGTGGCATATGTAAGCAGCGATGGCGTTATCACGGCAGTAGGAGCCGGAGAAGCAGTCATAACCGGAAGTGCCGGAAGCGTTACAATCAAAGTGCCGGCAACGGGGCTTAAGGCAATAGCAGCGGGAATTAATCCGACATTCTGCAATGCTTCGGCTGTCGCTTCATATAATCAGAGCACAGTCATGGTTAAAGCCATATATTCCGACGGAACCGCAACCCAGCTTTCTTCAGGATACACATTCGGAGGAATTAACGACAGTGGGAACGGGGCATATGATATTCCGGTATCGTATAACGGATTGTCATGTAATCTGAGAATATACGGAACAGGAGCAGCCGGAAGCTATTCACTCAATAATTATAAAGTGATCGGAACCAACAAAGACATATTGGTATATCCGGCAGTTTATAACGGAATTAATACAGGGATAACCATTACCAATGATAACGGACAGACATCACAGACAAATACAACTCCGGTACAGACCGAAGCACCTGCGCCTGCTCCGGCACCGGTAGAAGAGACGACTGTTGAACAGACAGAAGAAGCGACCACAGCCGCAGAGACTGAAGCTGCGACAGAGACGGAAACCGAAGCAGAGACCGTGACAGAGGCAGAAACCGAAACAGAGACGGAATCAGCCGCCCGGACAGATGATGCAATAAAAAGCAAAACATTCCCGAAAGGTCTCCTTATTACTGCGGTCGCAATACTTCTTGCCGGTGTTATTGCAGCGATAATTTTTGTTATAAGACGTAAAAGGAATAATATCAATGAATAAAATTCTTCTTGTTGAAGACGATGCTGATATAACAGCCAATTTACAGACATTCCTTGCTAAAGAGGGATTCGAAGTCGACTGTGCCGACGGTCAGAAGAAAGCATTTGAAATGCTTGATAACGGGACATACGATCTTGTCCTGCTGGATGTATCACTAGCCGACGGAAATGGTTTTGTAATATGTCACAGAATAAAATCAGAAAGTGATATACCGGTCATATTCCTGACGGCATCCGGTGATGAATACAGCGTCGTTGCCGGCTTTGATGCCGGTGCGGATGACTATGTGGCCAAACCGTTCAGACCGCGTGAACTGGTATCGCGTATGAAGAATGCGCTTAGGCGCAGGAACCGTACTCAGACAATAACGTACAGTGGTATCACGGTTGATACTGTGAAAGGAATAGCACTCAAGGATGGCAAGGATTTGTATCTGTCGGCACTTGAATACAGACTTTTACTTATTTTTTTCAACAATATGGGTGCAGTGCTTTCAAGAAACAGGCTTCTTGAAGAAATCTGGGATATAGCGGGCGAATATGTGAATGACAATACACTGACAGTCTATATAAAGCGCCTGCGCGACAAAATAGAAGATGACCCGCAGAATCCGCAGATAATAAAGACTGTCCGCGGCATGGGATACAAGGCAGGAGAATGATATGGGTATTATGAAGAATCCCGAAATCAGAAAAAACATAATAATATGGGTTGTACTTACAGCGCTTGCAATGGGAGCGGCATTCGCATTTGATATTAAATGCGGAATTGCCGTTGCCGCGGCAGGCGTTTTGTATTCCGGAATGCATTTTATAACTACGAACCTGAGATACAGGAAAATTGCTGACCTTAGCATGGAAATAGACAGAATACTTTATGACTGCTCCGGATTTGACCTGGCCCGGTTCAACGAGGGAGAACTCGGAATCCTTTACAGCGAAATCTATAAGATGACCGTGCGCCTCAGGGAACAGGCAGACCATCTTGCGCAGGATAAAAAATATCTTGCGGATTCAATTGCGGATATATCACATCAGATACGTACACCGCTCACCTCCATAAATATAATAACCGAACTTCTTTCGGAACCGGAACTGCCCGATGGGGACAGACTCCGTTATACCAAGGAGCTTTCCGGCCTGCTTGAGAGAATAGACTGGCTTATCAACACATTGCTTAAGATTTCGCGCCTGGATGCAGGATATGTTGTTTTTGACAAAAAGAAAGAAAAAATATCCGAAATCATTCATAAAGCATGGGAGCCGGTTTCTGTGCTTATGGATATCAGAAATCAGAAATTCACAGTGGACGGCGATACTGATGCCGTACTTGAGTGTGATATGCCATGGATGAACGAAGCAGTCGGAAACATATATAAGAATTGCATGGAACATACGCCGGATGGAGGCGTTATCAATACACATGTGGAAGAAAATGCGGTATACACTGCAATAATAATATCTGATACCGGAGGCGGCATCGCAGAAGAAGACCTTCCGAATATATTTAAACGCTTTTATAAAGGCCGCAATTCCACATCCCAGAGTTTCGGGATAGGACTTGCGCTTGCAAGAATGATCGTTACTGGGCATGGAGGAACTGTACGGGCTTATAATAACAGGGACGGCGGAGCTTCTTTTGAAATCAAATTCTACAAATCGACAATATAACATGAAAGTGACATTTTTGTAATAATTAAGTCACGGGGCAGTCATCCTGTGGTGATACAATGCCTGTTGTAAACAAGTTACAGAACTATTTTTTTAAATATGGGCAAAAGGAGATAGCAGGATGGAAATATTAAAAGTTGAGAATTTATCCAAGGTATACGGTAAGGGCGACAATCAGGTAAAAGCTTTGGATAATGTATCGTTCGGAGTGGAAAAGGGGCAGTTTGTGGCAATAATCGGACCGTCTGGTTCGGGAAAATCCACACTTCTTCATATTCTCGGCGGTGTAGATGTACCGACAAGCGGTAAAGTCTATATGGACGGGCAGGACGTGTATGCACAGAATGAAGAACAGCTGGCAGTATTCAGAAGAAGGCAGGTAGGACTGATATATCAGTTCTATAATCTTATACCGGTTCTCGATGTTACGGAGAACATTACCCTTCCGGTGCTGCTTGACGGACGTAAAGTTAATAAAGAACGTCTGGAGGAACTTCTTGATATTCTTAAACTGAAAGGACGGGAGAAACACCTGCCAAACCAGCTTTCGGGCGGACAGCAGCAGAGAGTTTCAATCGGAAGGGCACTTATGAATTCGCCTGCGGTTGTACTTGCGGATGAACCTACCGGAAATCTGGATTCAAAGAACAGCCAGGAAATAGTTGATCTTTTGAAATTATCCAATAAAAAATATGATCAGACGCTTATAGTAATCACGCATGACGAGAACATCGCGCTGCAGGCGGACAGAATCATAGCCATCGAAGATGGACGCATCACCAGGGATGAGGTGATCAGACGATGAACATTCTTAATAAAGTCACGCGAAAGGCACTCGGTCGCAACCGTATGAGAACATTTGTGACGATTATAGGAATTGTGCTTTCGGCAGCAATGTTCACGGCTGTGACGACGAGTATCACAAGTATGCAGGAATATATGAAGAAATGCTGCGAACAGACGGATGGGTCATGGTATGCCAGATACATGACGGCCGATAGTGATAAGTACAAAGAAATCCGTTCCGATGAGGACGTAAGTGTAACGGCATATCTTGAGGACATGGGTTATGCTGTTATTGGAAGCAGCAATGAATACAAGCCGTATCTGTATATAGGCGGAATGAGCGGTAATTTTACCGATATCGTGGCTGTTAATCTGATAGAAGGAAGAATGCCGCAGAATTCAGATGAGATTATCCTTCCGAAGCATCTTATCACTAACGGAGGAATCAAAGATTACAACAAAGGGGATAAAATCACTCTTGACATAGGACAGAGAAGTTACGATGGAAGGATTTTATCACAGAGGGACGGCTATTATGCAACTGAAGAAGGAGATGTGAAAGATAATGAAGAGAAGCTTATTAATACCGGGACAAGAGAATATACAATCGTCGGATTCTATGAAAGACCGTCATTCGAACCATACTCCGCTCCCGGTTACACTGCTCTCACTGTTAGTGACGGCGGCGATGCTTCCGTTTATGATGTCTTTTATAAGACGAAAAAAGCGGGAAAAATATATACAGTTGCACAAAGACTGAATCCGGACAAAGAAAGCACGGAATATAATTCGGATTATTTAAGATTTTCCGGGATATCATCAAATGTAGTATTTAACAAAGTGCTGTATTCTTTTGCAGGCATTCTTATACTGCTTATAATGTTTGGGTCGGTATCGCTTATATATAATGCATTTTCGATATCGGTAAGCGAAAGGACCAGACAGTTCGGAATCCTTAAATCGGTCGGAGCAACCAAAAGACAGATGCGCCACAGCGTAATATATGAGGGAATGCTTCTTGGCATCATCGGAATTCCTGTGGGAATCGGAGCCGGAATACTCGGTATGTTCATAACATTTAAGTTTACCGGGAAATTCTTCGGAATGATGGTTGTAAATAATGTTGATGTTGTATTCGGACTTCACGTTACATGGCAGGCACTTGTCACAGCAGCGGTCATATGTTTTGTAACAGTTATGATATCTGCTAACATACCGGCCGCAAGGGCGGCACGCAAGCCTGCAATCGAGGCAATAAGACAGACCGGCGATGTCAGCATCAGGAAAAATAAGATAAAAACATCAAAGCTCACATACAGGTTATTCGGTTTTGAAGGTATGCTTGCATCCAAAAATTTCAAAAGGAACCGCAGAAAATACAGGGCAACCGTTCTTTCTCTTTTTATGAGCATAGTCCTTTTTATATCGGCATCAGGATTCTGCAATTATCTTATGAAGGGCATCGATGTGACGAGCGCAACAAATAACTATGATATATCATATTCTGTCACGCAGGACACTCTTAATAAGGATGGCAATGACAAAGACAGTATTGAAAAGCTGCTTGAGAACGTGCAGGATGTGACGGATGTAACATATATATACAATGTAAACGATTATTTATTTGATGTGGATGAATCGATGATATCACAGAAGGTGCTTGATATTATGGACGGCAATGTTACAAGATGGAATGTCGGGATACGCTTTGTCAAGGATTCGGATTACAGAAACTACCTTAAGCAGATGAACCTGGATGAAAAAATATATATGAATGCAGATAATCCGGTCGGTGTCATGTACAATGACATCACGATATATTCCAAAAAATATTACAAGCTTGAACTGTTTAATATGGACAAATTAAACCTTAAAGCAGGTAACGGGGTGAATACCGTAACCTTGAACATAGGAACATCGGCCGATGAGACACCTATGGGGATAGCTACGGACGGTATACCATATCCTATCGTGATGTATCCTTTCAGCGTGCGGGATAAGGTGATTCCCGATGAGATGCAGAAGTTAAACTATTATATTAAATCTGATAACCATAAGGCTTCATATGATAAAATGTGCGACCTGCTCGATGCACAGGGACTTTCAAGCTACATGGCATATGATTATGCTGAGTCGGTGGCAGCAACAAAGGCTATGACAATTGTCGTTAAAGTTTTTTCAATGGGATTTATCGTGTTGATATCACTTATAGCACTTGCTAATGTGTTTAATACGATATCAACAAACGTGATGCTGAGAAGACGCGAGTTTGCAATGCTTAAATCAGTCGGTATGACGAAAAAAGGTTTTTACCGCATGATGAATTATGAATGCATCCTTTACGGTATTAAAGGCGTGGCGCTGGGGCTTCCGGTATCGCTTGCGATAAATCTGCTGATGGCACGTTCAATAGGGTTCGGAATGAATATCGGAGTATTGATACCGTGGAAGAGCGTAATCATAGCGGTAGGAAGTGTATTTATGGTCGTTTTTGCCACAATGATTTATTCGATGGGTAAAATCCGTAATGATAATCCTGTAGAAACATTGAGAAACGAAAATTTATAATTTTGTATAAAAAGTACATGAAAATACAACATGTTTGTATGATTTGTGTACTTTTTTATTGCATTAAGAGAAATGTACAATATAAACTGTACATGATATATAAAAATTACAGTATTATATTTGTTGAAACTGCACATAGAGTATGATAGCCTAAAATCAGAGGGATCAATGACAAGATTCAGGAGGTAGTGTCTATGAAGAATGGAAGGAAATGGCTTGCCGGGGTACTGGCTTTAGCCATGGTAGTAACCACTCTGGTTCCGGGACTGGGCAGCTTCAGCGCAAGCGCCGGTCAGGCACCGGTCGGGGAATTTACGGAGACAAGCATCAAGCTTGACTCTACGGGAAAGTTATCGAGTACTGACAGTGGCCGTACAGGTTCGGATGGTTCGTATAACGGGCTGATATGTTCTGTGCAGGACAGCAAGGCATTGGCCGGTAAATATTTCAGAATCGATTACACAGTTACAGGAGAAGTAACAGATGATGCCAAGTTGTTTAATGTTCAGCCGTTTGACAAATCATGGGGCGGATGGAATGACAACATCATCACGGCAGGAGAAGGTATTAAGAACGGAGATGCTTATACTACATATGTGGAACTTGATAAGATTAAAGCTTCACTTTCTACCGGTAAAGCACTTAAGGGAATTAATATCAGTTTCTTTTCATCAGATGTAAATGCAAAAGTTACTTCGGTTAAGTATATGGTTGAGAATTCACAGGCACCTGCGGATGATGAAGATGATCATCAGCTTGCATCCGATAAGGTAATTCTTAACATAACAGGTGATGACCTTGTTGCGGCAGGAATTGACGCACAGGCTCTCATCAATGGGAATAAGAAGGCTACGTTCTATGTTAATATCACCAAGGCGGATGAGTATTCATGGCTTGCGGCAAGAACCGGCGGTTCGGGCGGAGGTTCCAACAAGTACCTTATTGCATCCAAGTGCACGAAGCAGACATCCAGTATATACTGGATTCAGAATTCCGGTAAGAATGACGGAAAGGGAAGTGCGGGAACAGCCAATTATAAATTCCCGGACAACTCAATTTCCAAGAGCAAGATTACAAATGTATCAGATTTATCATTGAAAGTGTCAATCAAGACGACTAATACTGAAGCTAAGGTGCTTGGTATAGTATTTAATAATGGCCAGAGCGTAAGCGTTAATTATGACAATGAAGGCAATGTTACGCTTAAGAATGGTTTTACGGCGCCTAAGTGTGAGTCTACAACACTTGAGGACAGTACAAAGATTACTGACGTATGGCAGCAGACGGTAGAGATGCGTAAGGCTAATTTAAAGCTTTCCCTTGACTATATCGCCAAGATGGATTCATCCAAATATACCAAAGAGTCATGGGATGCACTTGGGAGCGCTGTCGCTGTGGCTGAGAAAGAATACAACAATGCATCGGCTACAACAGCGAGCCTTAAGAGCGCAAGAGATAAGTTGGAGAACGTCAAAGCCAAGCTTATATTCAATACTGAAACTGATGATTCCAACGCACTGCCGTTTACAGAGCTTTCGGCACAGGATACCGTAAAAGCGATGGGCGCAGGAATCAACCTCGGTAACACAATGGATGGCCACAGCGGTTTCACTCCGAACGAGACATCATGGCAGTCGGCAGTTACTACCAAGGAATACATAAAGGCACTTCATGATGCAGGATTCAACACAGTAAGAATCCCTGTAACTTGGGGTAATATGATTGATGATAAGAACGGTTACGCAATCAATGAGACGTGGCTTAACAGAGTTCAGGATATAGTTGACTACTGCGTGGAACAGGATATGTATGCGATCATCAATATACATCATGACGGCGCAGAACAGACCGGATGGCTCAGGGTTGCAGCGGACGATATCGATTCCGTAATGGAGAAATACGAAGCTGTCTGGAGACAGATTGCAGAGAAGTTCAAAGATTATGACGAGCATCTTATATTTGAGTCAATGAATGAAATATCATGTTCAGCAACAGACAAGAACGGAAGCAATGCTGTAGCATATGACACACCTGTCATTGTCAATTTCAACCAGCTGTTTGTGAATACGGTTCGTTCAACCGGTTCAAACAATACACACAGATGGCTTGCCGCAGTTGCGCATTATGCCAACAACGGAAGCAATGCCGGATTTACACTTCCGGAAGATACATATAACAGCACTAACAGAATTATGTTCGCAGCACATGTATATGTCGCATCAACCAATACTACATGGGGATACAATGACATCAAGGGACTTTGGGACAGATTAAGTGCAATGCAGAAGAAGTTTGGTTCTGACGTACCTATGTATCTCGGAGAGTACGGCAACAGAATTTATCCGCAGTCAGGAACGGCAACAGGTTACAATGATGTTGCCCGCGCATGGTTCTGCGAGATTGCCAATAGGGCATGTAAAGTGGCAGGCGTTGTTCCTGTAGTGTGGGATCAGGGTTACGGCCAGGATCCGTATGAGAAAGGACTTTTCTCATATTGGAACAGAAAAGAATGTAAACCAATATTTAAAGATATTATCGATGCGATGATGAGAGGTACATACCTTGATGCATCATCAAAGAACCTTAAATATGACTTTACGGATATAACAGAAGATCCTGAAGTTATAGAGATAACCGGATTAATAGCAAGTTCAAATACATATACATACAGCGTAGGTCAGAAGGCTTCAATTGATGTAAAAGCTATTCCGGAAGAGACCAATGATGTGCTTCTCTGGTCAACGGATGATGACAGTGTTGTTACAGTTTTCAATGGACAGCTCCATGCCAAAGGCGTGGGAAGCACAACGGTACATGCGTATTCACAGAGCGGTTCGACTAAGTTATCGTTCAAGATAAATGTACTTCCGGTTGAATCTGATGAGAAAGTTACGATAACGACAGACAACGATACGGAAACAATCGTGCTTGACAAGAACGCAATGTTGAATGCGAAGGCAAGCAACGGAGAGAGACTTACATATACATCCTCCAATCCGTCAGTAGCTACGGTAAACAGCCACGGTAAGGTAGTTGCAACAGGAATCGGTACCACATACATTATAATCAAATCCGAGAGCGGTGCGGTTAAGAGAGTACAGATTAATGTTAAGGATGCACTTGATACCGATGAGATTTCACTCGGACTTAAAGTCCTCTATAACGATTCTGCACACAAATACTGGAGTGCAGAGACCGGAACGGTTGTTAAAGCATCACAGGATGGACAGTATACGGTGAAATTCGATTGCAATACTGATTTGTCAGATGCTGCAGTTAGGGCAGGAATTACCAACCTTGATAAGCTTACAGCTATTTATATAAAAGATGAGAATGTTGATAACGGAAGTGCCAAGGCTTCTCCTCTTGACAGCTGTAACATCACTATTGACAAAGTTGTGCTTGACGGCCAGACACTTACTCTTAACGGCCTTGCAGCTGCTAAAGAAGCAGTTAAGAACGGAGTATTTGACAGCGGTAACCCTGTAAATGCCTGGGATGGTTCGGCAGTGGATGAAGTAAAGGCAACGGACCATGTTGCATCATTTACGACCAACACAGCCCATAAGGTCATTGAAGTGACATTCACGCTTTCCGGAATGAAATTCAAGACTCCGACAACCGGAATTGAACATCCGGCAGAGAAAATCGAAGCTGTTGGAGATACTACAATAAAAATCTGCCCGGACAGCGATGCAGACAGCTTTGAGTTAAAAGTTAAAGTCACACCGGCAGAGACAGAGAATGTGGTTACATTCATATCCGGGGATGAATCAATCCTCCGTGTTCCTATAAAGGCAGTGAGCGTTGATGAGAACGGATATGCATCAGTAGAAGTTCAAATATTAAAGAATGCTGATACAACGATCACAGCACTTACCGACAACGGATTAAGCGTGGAATATGAGATCAAGAGAGAACACGATTATGTAGAAATCTCAAGAGTAGATGCCAAGGTAGGTGTTGAAGGTCTCATAACATATGAGTGTACAGAATGTCATAAACAGATGACAGAGACAATTCCTGCGATTGATGAGGATAAACCGGAGATAACCCTCGGAACAGAGTGTAAGCCGATTGACGGCAAGACACCTAGTGCAACCATTACGGATAAGGATTTCCCATCATCGGAAGGCGCCAAGGGAGTTAAGGTTGATATTACAATTCCTGACAGCGCTAAAGAAAAATGGAACGACTGGTGCGGCAACATTATAAGAGTTACTGACAAAGACGGTGTCCACTACTATATGTGGGGCGGCAGCGAAGTAACATGGGACAAAGACATCGATGGAGACAAGGTTAATGAAATTACCGGCGGATCAGGCGGAAGCCAGTGGCTTGGAACCGTTGTTGACGGTAAGGTAAGCCTTTACATCCCGGTAGCGGGTGATGAGTTTACAATCGATTTCATTACAGACTGTTATGTCAGCGATGGTGTGGCTACATATGACGGAGTTATATATGTCATTGAGAAAGCGACACTGTTAAAAGAAAATGTTACACCTAACCCATCCGACCCATCAGGTCCATCAGATCCATCCAAACCGGAAGGTCCTGTTGGTACGGGAGATGGCAATATGCCAAGAGTATTAATCATCGCACTTGCAGTAAGTGCTGCAACATGTGTGGCAGTTATGAGAAAGAGAAGAACTGTCGATAGATAATCATATCATATATCACCAAAGGAAACCGGCGTCTTAATGATGCCGGTTCTTTGTGTAAAATAACTAATATAGGACCTGGTATCGTCCGATATACTATATATCAGGCGAAACGGACTTCGCCATGAATTTCAAGGAGGAATTATTATGAGCAATATATCAAATGTTGCAGAGAATGTGTCGGCATACCAGAACACTGCCGATACGAAGAAAACGGATTCCGGTAAGAAAGTAAGCGGACGCACTATCGGAGACGTAAAGCTGAGCGATAAGGCAGCCAAGTACTATGATTCACTTAAATCCAGGTTCAGTAATATGGATTTTATACTTGTAAGCGAGGACATGAAGGAACAGGCAAAAGCACAGGCTGGAAATTATGCGCAGGCCGGAAGAATGGTCGTACTTATCGATGAAGACAAGATTGAGCGTATGGCTGAAGATGAGAGTTACCGCAAGAAGTATGAGAGCCTGATTGCCAATGCATCGGGTCAGATGTCGCAGATGGGTAACAGTATAGCATCAGCCGGAATGTCCGTAAAGACTTACGGAATGCAGGTTAATGACAACGGAACGGCTACATATTTTGCAGTATTGGAGAAATCGACCGCAGCGCAGAAAGAGCGCATAGAGAAAAAGGCACAGGAGAAAAAGGCCGAGAAAAAAGCCGAGGCACGCAAAGAAGCCAAGAAAGCTGAAAAAGAGCGGTTAGAGAAATCGGACGACACGGAAACGGTCACCATAACCGCATCATCGTTGGAGGAGCTGCTGCAGAAGATAAAAGACCAGAGCCAGCTCTGCATGAGCGATAACGTGCAGACCGAAGCCGAGAAAAAAGTAGGTCAGAAATTCGATTTTTCAGTATAGGACGGAGATAGAGATATGTCAATATCCATAAACGTAAACCGGAGCACAGGCGATGAAGTTTATAAGCGATGTGAGGATTGACAAAACAGGCTATTATGTGGTAAAAATAAATTAGTAGATAATATATCAATCCCGCACTAAAACTGCGGCTAAAGAGAAATAAGAGGTGACAAAATGGGAAAAAAACATGGCAGGAAATTCAAGCTAGCGGCATTGCTCGCAGCTTGCGCCCTTACTGTTTCGGCAATGATAGCAGGCGGAACTTTGTTTGTCGGCGCAGACACTGAAGATGTAGGCGGCAAGTTTCTTATAAGCGGAGGAACCGCTGCGAACGGAGATTACAGTTATGACGAGGATAATAGCTTGCTGACCATTCTGACAAGCACTCCTATAACAATACGGAGCGTAAACAATAAGTTTGTCAACGCAAAAATCTTTATTAAAAGCGGCGTTGACGCGAATATTACGCTTGACACTCTGCGCATCGACCCGACCGACGGCGCCGCTATATCCATGGGCGACAGCTCTGCGAACGTAACCATAACCATTAAAGATGGGACTTCCAACTATCTGAACGGCGTGAATGCGGCAGGCATTGAAAAGCTGTCCAAAAACGGAAGGCTTACAATCACCTGCGAACACGCAGACGAGGAAAACCATCAGTGCAGCAAAAGCTGCGGCATACTTGACGCAAGGTGCAGTAAAGGACACGGCGCGGGCATAGGCGCTTCAGGATGTAATTATGGAACCGAAACCGGCGGCATATACATAAAAGGCGGCATGATCACAGCTGTAGGCCATAACGGCGCAGGCATCGGCGGCAGCAATTTAGCCGATGTATCCGACATCAACATTTCAGGCGGCATAATTTCGGCACAGGGAAGAAACGGCGCCGCAGGCATCGGCAGCGCCACTAACGGCAGTATTGGCTCTATCAACATAAGCGGCGGCATAATTTCGGCATACAGCAACGCATTTAGTAACAGCAGCGGCGTCTGCTATTACGGTGCTGCAATAGGCGCCGCTTACTGCAGCAGTTTTGACAGTATAAACATAAGCGGCGGCACTATCTACGCAAATACCGCTTATGACAGCAGAGGCACAGGCGCAGTCGCTGTCGGCGCAGGAAACAGCTGCAACTCGGACAGAACAGGCATAATCAGAATTTCCGACGGCGTTGTTTACGCAGTTGGCATCGGCAGCGCTGACGCAATTGGCGTTTCAGACAGCACGGCAAAGCCTGCCGACATTGTGATAGACGGCGGTTCGGTATATCCGAAGTGCGGCGATAGCTGTACCGTACATTCCGACAAAATAGGTATGTCCTCCCTGCCGAAGGACTCAAGCGGCAGAGAGTTGATTTTACTGGAAATAGATAATCCGGGCAATGAAAGCATTACCGTAAACGGAAAAGCATATCCGTCAAACAGCACATACAACACCGATCTTGATAATTCGGTCGAGGTTAAAAAGTCCTACGTTTTCATGCCGAAAAGCGGCAGAAACAGCGTAACGGTAGGCAATACAACCACTGAATATATTTACACCGAAAGCGGTTTGTCAAACGCTGAAAATATGAAGCTTGACTTCTGTGCAACGGACAGCAGCAAGCCTCTTGTCTACGGAACAGACTATAAAATTGACGGCTCCACGCTGAAAATTTTATCGGACAAGGGCATTACCGTAAAAACGTTGATCCAACTCAGCCGTGCAGCAACGACATTTACATTGAGAGCGGCGTTTCCGCAAACATTACTTTTGCGGGAATAAATATCCAAAGAGGTCTGAATGAACTCAGCGCTGTTGAAATTGCCGAAAACAGCAGCGGAAATGTAAACATAATCCTTGCCGACAACACGGACAATATTATTTCCACAACCTATAATTACGCCGCACTGTCCAAGAACTCAGACAGTGACCAATGCGGAACGCTCACCATATCCTGCCAACACAGCGGAGAAGCTGGTCATATCTGCGGCAGCAGCTGCGGCGGACTTAATGCGGCAAGTTCTACCTTCCCTGCGGCTATCGGCGGCGATGATAACAAATCCGCAAGCAACATTGTCATAAACGGCGGCAGAATCAATGCAAAAGGCAGCAAGGGCGCAGGCATCGGCGGCGGTTATAACGCTAAGGCAAACAATATTACTGTCAACGGCGGTATAATCAACGCAGAAAGCGTCTTTGGCGCAGCCATCGGCAGCGGTCAGGGAGGCAGCGCTGACGGCATTTACATTAACGGCGGTATTGTCAACGCTGTTATAACCTACTTTAACAATAATAACGCTTACGGCTGCGCGATTGGTTCAGGCGCAACCGGTCAGGCAGACAACATTATCATAAACGACGGTATCGTAACCGCCCAGGGCGGCTACAACAGCTACGCGCTCGGCGGCTGGTCTAATTCCGAAAATACCCGTAACTACCAAATAAACGGCGGTATGGTTTATCTGGTAAATGACAAGACTAAGAACCTGAAGCCGTTCAGCAGCGACGCTAAACTCAAAAACGATAACGGCGAGTACGTCTATCTTGCCGCAATCAGCAACCCGAACGGCGAGGAAATCACTATAAACGGCGACCCCCAGCAGTACAGATTCCTTAGCAGCTCCGATATGACCTTTTATGCTTACGTTCCCAAGGATATAGCAGGCACTGCAAGCGTAAAGGTAGGCGACAAGCAGTATTCCTACGGTCTTAACGAAGGAATATTCGAGGAAATGGGATCCGACCTTGTTATTAAAGGCGACAACGAAATCCTTGAATACGGATTAGAGTATACTTACCCTGCCAAAACGGGCATACTTACAGTAAACAACTGCGCCGGCAGCGTAACCATAAAGAACGCCGATGAAACCGTTCCCACAACCGACCGTATCTATATCGGCAGCGATGAAGCTCCGTCATCCGTCAACGTTACCCTTAACGGCGTAAACATTTACGCTCCTTACGACAGCGACAACGATACGTACCACCCTGCAATCGAGTGCAATGAATATGTAGACTGCAATCTTATAATCTACGGCGGCAGCACAAACAAGCTGATAGCAATAGCCGGCGAAACAACAATCTCAGTAGGACGCAGCCTGACTGTAAGCTGCTATGCAGGCTCTGCCGAAAACGGTCACATCTGCGATGAAACCTGCGGCACTCTTTATGTCGAGCAGAAAAACACAGCTCCCGCTATCGGCATACTTGATTCCGAGCCGAATAAGTTCATCGAATTCAAAAGCGGCAGGATAACCGTCATTTCCGACAATGAAAACGCAATAGACGGCTATCAGGAGGGAAAAATAATTCTCTCAGGCGGATTTATCTACGCAAAGAGCAATGGTGCCTCCGCTCTCGGAAGCGCAAAATATTTCTCCCTTTCAAAGGGCGTTTACACCCTTGAAAGCAATCAGAGATATTACGCTTTAGCTACGACAAACAACACTGACGGCGAGGTTCATATAGACAGCTCCGCTTCCGTATATATCCGCGGCAAAAACGGGGCATACGGCGAACAGACCTACGGCATGAACGCAATCAGCAAAGCCCCCGTTTCCTGCGGCAAAAATGCGGATGGCAGCTATCCTGAGGTTGCTCTTATTACAATAGCCAACCCACAGAATGAGGACGTTTACTTTAACGGAAAGCTTCTGCCATTCAAAACCCACAGCGATTCCGACACCAACCTCTACATTTACGCCGACCGCTCGGCAAAGCATACAGTTAAGGTCGGCGGCAGCGAAAAAACATACGAATACGTTGCTGCCACGCGCGCCTTTGCAGCCATAGGAAGCGACCTTGTAATCGCTGCGGCTGACGGCTCGGCGCTTACCCCGGGCGTTGATTACGACTACTATATCTCGTCTGTAACAAACCCGGTTACGCAGGTATCCGCCGATATAGGAACGCTGAACGTTTACACAGACAATCCTGTTGTAATCAAGAACGCAGACGGCGTTTCCTCAACACAGGACATAATCGTAATCAATGCGTCCTATGCAGACGTTACCCTTGCGGGAGTAAATATCAGCTACCCGTCAATGTGGACCGACAGCTCGGCGCTCTGCATAGCCAATGACAACACCGCGTCAATCACGCTTGCAGACGGAACGACCAACACTCTTATCTCCGACAGTTTGTACGGCTGCGGCATTGCAAAAGACGGAACAGGCACATTGACAATAAGCTGCGAAAAGGCTAAAAACAGTTTTTCTCACAAGTGTGACGAAAGCTGCGGCACGCTCATCGCAAAGGCGAATATGTACGGCTCCGCAATCGGCTCAACCAGCGGTCAATGCAACGGAAAAACTGCTCAAATGATTACGATATTGGGCGGCAATATCACCGCGGCTTCCAAGCACGGCGCAGCAATCGGCGGCGGTATTTACACAGGCGCAGAGAATATCACTGTTTCAGGCGGCAATATCAACGCCACCGGCGGCGGCTCTTCAGCGGCGATCGGAAGCGGCGAAAAAAATTCAAGCTCCTCCGAAGCTGTAACCGCTGAAAATATAAAGATTTTAGGCGGTAATGTCAACGCAGTCGGCGGCTTCGGCGCGGCTGCAATCGGCGGCGGTAAGGAAAGCAGCGCCTCAAACATTACAATTGCGAACGCCAATGTAAAAGCCGTAACAGACGATTACAGCGCAGCAATCGGCGGTGGTCGGAACGCAAACGGCAAAAATATCAGAATAGAAAACTCGATTCTTTACGCAGCAAGCAAATCCGACGCAGCAATTATCGGCGGCGGCGCCAACGGAACAGGCGACAAAATCTATATCGAAAACAGCGTTGTTTCGCTGGTTTCGAAAGGCTCCTGCGGACCTGATATGATAGGAAACGGCGTTGACGGCGTTGCAAGCGAAATTTATATCGACAACAGCTCGGTAGCTATGTACTCGACAAGCACATTCAGCCCCGATATTTCTCAGAACAGCCGGATAAAGAACAGCGCAGGCGAACCTGTTTACCTGCTGACAGTTGACAATCCTAACGGCGATGAAGTCATCGTTGACGGCGTTATGGCAATTGCCGCCAACAATAGTGCCGCCGACCAAAGCGACACAGGACTTCACTTATGGCTTACAGACCGCGACCATTCGTTAACATTCACAGACGCAGACGGCGCGACAACCCAGATTGATTACCACTTCAACGACTTATCTAATGAGTTCAAGCTTTGCGAGGCGGATATTGACGACGGCTATCGCTACAACGAAACCGCGCACTGGTATGTCTGCAAAAACAGCGCCCTCTGCACCGTAAAGTTTAATTATCAAAATCACCTTGGCGGTAATGCGACCTGCACGAATAAGGCTGTTTGCGAAGCCTGCGGCATCGAATACGGAGATCCTCTCGGCCACAATATGCAGTATTTCGATTATGTCCCTGAAACCTGCACAACCGATGGACATTTACCGTACTATTACTGCGACAGATGCAATAAATATTTCGAAAGAAAAACCGATGCCCTCGACACCGAGTTAAGCGTATTTACCATACCTGCAACAGGTCACAGCATGACAAAGGTCGACGCTGTTCCCGCCTCCTGCGAAGCAGACGGAAACATTGAATACTACGAATGCGGTAACTGCAGCAAGTTATTTTCAGACGCTGACGGCAAAAACGAAATAACCGCCGCCGATACAGTGATTACGGCAACGGGACACCGCTACCTTACATCATGGACATTCGACAGCGACTCGCATTGGCATAAATGCGCAGTCTGCGGCTCTGCGGATACGATAGTGCCGCACGTTTCAAGCGGTGAAGCGACCGAAACCACCGCTGAAACCTGCACAATCTGCGGATACGAAATCGCTCCGATGCTGGGACACATTCATGCCAACAACCTTATGCCGGTTTATGCTGTTAAGCCTACCTGCACAAAGGACGGCAATATTGGCTACTATGTATGCTCCTGCGGCAAGATGTTTGCCGACAGCAATGCTGCAACGGCGCTGACAGAAGCTGACATTGTTATTCCTGCGGCAGGACACGGAGCAACCGAAATCAGAAACAGAGTTGAGCCGACCGAAACAGCCAACGGCTACACAGGCGATGAATACTGCACGGTATGCAATGAACTTGTAAAGCGTGGCACGGTTATTCCCGCAACAGCTTCGTCGGAAACTACTCCACCTCAAACCAGTGATAACTCCATCTTTGCATTGTGTGTTTTCCTGCTGTTTGTCAGTGGTGGTGCAGGAATCCTCATAACCGTTTGCGGCAGAAAGAAAAACGCAGTGTAAAATAAAAACAGCTATGAACCGGAAATTCATAGCTGTTTTGTTATGTTTTCTACTAACCGTTTTTCTTGGCTCTGTAACGGGCTGTCGAATCCAGAATCTTCTTGCGGATTCGTAAGTTCTTAGGAGTGACCTCAAGGAGTTCGTCCGAATCGATAAATTCAAGTGACTGCTCAAGACTCATTATTTTAGGCGGAACAAGTCTGAGTGCGTCATCGGCACTTGAAGAACGTGTGTTGGTAAGATGCTTGGTCTTGCATACGTTTACCTCAATGTCCTCGGAACGTCCTGTCTGTCCGACAATCATGCCGGCATAAACCTTGGCACCCGGTCCGATAAAAAGTGTGCCACGCTCCTGGGCATTGAACAGACCGTAGGTTATGGCCTCGCCGTTCTCAAATGCGATAAGTGAACCCTGCTTACGATACTGGATATCTCCCTTGTAAGGTCCGTATCCGTCAAAAATGGTATTTATTACACCGCTACCCTTGGTATCGGTAAGAAATTCATTGGTATATCCGATAAGTCCTCTTGAAGGAATTGAGAACTCAAGACGGGTGGTTCCGCCGTTAAGAGGTGCCATGCCGTTAAGCTCACCCTTACGCATGCTGAGCTTCTGTATAACCGTACCGGAGCAGTCATCAGGAACATCGATGTAAGCAACTTCCATAGGCTCAAGCTTCTTGCCGCGCTCATCCGTCTTATAAATAACCTCGGCCTTGCTGACAGCGAATTCATATCCTTCACGGCGCATATTTTCGATAAGTACCGAAAGGTGAAGCTCGCCACGGCCGGATACTTTGAAACTGTCCATATCGTCTGTCTCTTCTACACGAAGGCTGACATCTGTATTAAGTTCACGCATAAGTCTGTCACGGAGATGTCTTGATGTTACGAATTTACCTTCCTGACCGGCAAGAGGAGAGTCATTTACCATAAAATTCATGGTAATAGTCGGCTCGGAGATCTTCTGGAAAGGAATTGCCTGTGGGTTATCAACGGAACAGATTGTATCACCGATCTTAATATCCGTAATACCGGAAATCGCAACTATCGAACCTATTGTCGCTTCGCTTACTTCCACCTTGTTAAGGCCGTCAAACTCATATAATTTGGTTACCTTGACACGCTGGTGCTTGTCAGGGTCATGGTGGTTAACAATCATAACTTCCTGGTTGACCTTGATAACACCGTTGTCAACCTTGCCGACACCGATACGGCCAACATAATCATTATAATCGATTGTGCTGATAAGTACCTGCAGAGGAGCCTCCGGGTCTCCTTCCGGAGCCGGGATATTTTTTATTATAGTTTCAAAAAGAGGAACCATGTTATCCGATTCATCTTCTATTTTATATTTGGCATATCCGCCTCTTGCAGAAGCAAATATAAACGGGCAGTCAAGCTGCTTGTCGTTGGCATCAAGTTCAAGTAAAAGCTCAAGAATTTCATCCACAACTTCATCCGGTCTTGCCTCAGGACGGTCTATTTTGTTCACACATACAATAAGGTCAAGGTCTAAGTCGAGAGCTTTCTGGAGAACGAACTTAGTCTGCGGCATAACACCTTCGTAAGCATCTACCACGAGGATAACGCCATTGACCATCTTGAGTACACGCTCAACCTCTCCGCCAAAATCAGCATGGCCCGGTGTGTCGATAATATTTATTTTGGTATTTTTATAATGAACGGCAGTGTTCTTTGAAAGAATGGTGATGCCTCGTTCACGCTCAATATCATTTGAGTCCATGACACGCTCGGCAACTTCCTGGTTCTCTCTGAAAGTACCGCTTTGTTTCAGCAATTCATCTACGAGTGTCGTTTTACCGTGATCAACATGTGCAATAATAGCAATATTTCTCACATCTTCACGTTTAGTAATCATATAAAACCTCCGATAATATAAATACACATATGCAACCATAATATTTTATCACAAATTTTTGATTTTACAATATTTTTGTGCTAAAATCGAAATATGGCGCATATTATATATTGATAAAGTTATCAAGCAACGAACGCAGGCATATAAAATGCCGCGGAATAAACAGAAGGGAGAAACAGAAGAATGGTTGATAAGGTTATTGAAAACAACAAAGTTACGATTATAGGTGAGGTGGTTTCTGAATTTAAATTCAGCCACGAGGTATACGGAGAAGGTTTTTATACCGTCGATATTTCCGTAAACCGCTTAAGTAACAGTGTGGATGTGATTCCGCTTATGGTTTCGGAAAGACTGGTTGATGTAACGGTGGATTTAAGGGGCACGATGATAGAAGCCCAGGGACAGTTCCGTTCTTACAACAGACATGAAGAGACCAAGAACAGGCTTGTGCTGTCTATTTTTGTCAGGGAGCTTCAGTTTATTGAGGATTATGACGAGGAAACGAGTTCAAATCAGATTTTCCTTGACGGGTACATATGCAAGCCGCCGATTTACCGTAAGACACCACTTGGAAGGGAGATTGCCGATATTCTTATAGCAGTCAACAGACCATATGGTAAATCAGATTACATTCCATGTATAGCCTGGGGGAGAAACGCACGTTTTGCGGCGGGCTTCGAAGTAGGTGTACACATACAGATAAACGGACGTATCCAGAGCCGTGAGTATACCAAGCGCATTAATGATGAGGAGAGTGAAAAAAGAGTTGCTTATGAGGTTTCGGTAAGCAAAATTGAATTTATTGACGATTGAATAAAACATATTGACTATTATCGTCAGGAATGTTAAACTGTCAGTAATAACAAGAACAGAAACATTAAGTAGAGGTTGCACTGTATATTAGTAATTTATGTGATATGTCAGGCATAGATGATCATGAATGAAAGGCAGCAGTGCCGAAGCGTCACAGATCCTGAGGCTGTGGCCGCTGGGAATATGATTAAGAGTCATATTACTGTCATCACAGGATGGAGAGCTACTAAAGTATCTTTTTAATAAGAGTATGACTTTATGAGCCGGCGTCCTGCTGGCTCTGTTTTTGCGTAAAATACATAATGTATATGATATTTCAGGAGGATAATTATGTCAGTATTTACAGGAGCGGGTGTTGCACTTATTACACCTATGCATGAAGATGGAAGTGTTAATTATGATAAGCTTGCCGAGGTAATAGAGTACCAGATAGCTAATCATACGGATAGTATTATTATCTGCGGCACAACAGGAGAAGCTGCGACACTCTCCACAGAGGAGCATATAGAAGTTATTAAGTTCTGTATAGAGCAGGTTAAACACAGAATACCGGTAATTGCAGGAACAGGTTCCAATTGTACAAGTTCTGCAATAGAGCTTTCACAGGAAGCGCAGAATGTCGGAGCAGATGCACTTCTTTGTGTTACACCGTATTACAATAAGGCAACACAGGCAGGTCTTGTAGGCCATTTTAAAGCTGTTGCGGATTCAGTAAAGATTCCTATTATCCTTTATAATGTTCCGAGCAGAACCGGATGCAATATTAAGCCGGAGACTGTTGCGGCTATATGTAAGGAAGCTTCCAATGTAGTCGGTATCAAAGAAGCATCCGGAGATCTTTCACAGGTTGCAATGCTTATGAGCATAATGGACGGCAGACTTGACCTGTATTCAGGTAATGATGATCAGATTGTTCCGATTATGTCACTTGGCGGCAAGGGCGTGATTTCGGTCCTTTCCAATGTGGCTCCGAGACAGGCACATGAGATTGCTACAGATTATCTTGCCGGTGATGTTAAGGGTGCATGCCGCAAGCAGCTTGAGGCAATAGAGCTTATAAAGGCACTTTTCTGTGAGGTTAACCCGATTCCGGTTAAGCATGCCATGAATCTTATGGGAATGGAAGTAGGTCCGTTAAGAATGCCTCTTTCACCTATGGAGCCTAAGAATCTTGAGACTCTTAAGAATGCAATGAAGAACTACGGAATATTATAAGATTACAGAGGTGTTGAAAATGGTCAGAGCTATAATGCACGGATGCAACGGTAAAATGGGACAGGTAATAACAGGTCTTGCCGCTGCTGATGATAATATTGAAATTGTTGCCGGTATAGATGTATTTGACGACGGACATAATTCATATCCGGTTTTTTCCAATCTTAATGACTGCAATGTCAAAGCAGATGTTATTATTGATTTTGCTTCAGCCAAAGCAATCGACGGTCTGCTTGATTATTGTGAAACCACGCATATGCCGCTTGTACTCTGCACAACCGGACTGAGTGAAGAGCAGATTGCGAGAGTCTCGGAGGTTTCCAAGGTGACTCCTGTACTCCGTTCAGCCAATATGTCACTCGGAATAAACACATTGTTCAAAGTCCTTAAATCAGTTGCACCACTCCTTGCAGATGCAGGTTTTGATATTGAGATAGTTGAGAAACATCATCATTTTAAACTTGATGCACCGAGCGGAACAGCTATCGCGCTTGCCGATGCCATCAATGAGAGCCTTGCAGAGCCGTATTCTTACAAGTATGACAGAAGCGGAGACCGTGCCATGCGCCCGAAGAATGAGATCGGAATAAGTGCTGTCAGAGGCGGAACAATAGTTGGCGAGCATGAGGTTATTTTTGCCGGAGAAGACGAGGTAATAGAATTTAAACATACCGCATATTCAAAGTCGGTATTTGCCAAAGGTGCTATTGAAGCTGCCAAGTTCCTTGCCGGTAAACCTGCAGGATTATATACCATGAAAGAAGTAATCGGCTGATTTAATGTTATAAAATATAATACCCTGATTTATGAAAAATAAAATCAGGGTATTTTTTTGCCCTTTTATGCTAATACTAATCACAAAATCAAAAAAAGGAGCATTAGCATGAAAAAGATAAAAACTATATTACTTTGTGTAATCATGGCGATGTGCGCTGTGGGCGTTGTGGGGTGCGGCAATGACGATTCCAATGGGAGCAGTCAACAGACAACTGGTGCAGAATCAACCAGTCAGCAGCCAACTACCGCAGCAAAAGAAACAAACGGGCATACAAACAGTCAGACACAGACATCAGAAAACGGAATCATTGAGGACGCTATTGATAAAGCAGAAACTTTAGTGGATGATGCGGCCACGATGGTTGACGATATTATTAAATAATATAATAAAACTCCGGAAACATCTTATACCGGCTGCCAGTCCTCTGTTTATGCAGAATGGTATGTTGCAAATTGTGTTTCCGGAGTTATTTTTTATCCCAGATCGTCAAGCTCTTTAAGCCAGATTGCAGCAGATGCGTCGCTTGGCATCCTTAAATCACCTCTCGGCGATACGGCAACAGAACCGACCTTAGGTCCGTCAGGCAGGCATGAGCGCTTGAACTGCTGTCCAAAGAATCTTCTGTAAAAAATCTTAAGCCATTTAAGGATGGTACTTTTATCGTAAAAATTAACAAAAGCATTACATGCAATCCTGTATATTTTGGAAGGCGTGTATCCAAATCTTAATATATAATACATAAAAAAGTCATGAAGTTCATATGGTCCTACAATATCTTCTGTCTTCTGTGCAATAACACCGTCCACGGGCGGCAGAAGTTCAGGACTCACCGGCGTATCAAGCACATCAAGTAAAACAGCCGAGAGCAGTTCATCACCGCATGTATCAGCGTAATACCTTACCAGATGGCGGACAAGCGTCTTCGGGATTGAACAGTTGACACCGTACATCGACATATGGTCTCCGTTATATGTGGCCCATCCAAGCGCCAGCTCCGACATATCACCGGTTCCTATTACCATACCACCGTTCTGATTGGCGATATCCATAAGTACCTGTGTTCTTTCCCTTGCCTGGCAATTCTCATATGTTACATCATGAACATCCGGATCATGCCTGATATCCCTGAAATGTATATTGACAGCCTCCTTGATATTAACTTCTTTTAATGTTGCTCCGAGTCTGTGTACAAGCCGGCAGGCATTATTGTAAGTCCGGTCGGTTGTTCCGAAACATGGCATTGTAACCGCGGTTATATCTTCCCTCGGTATTGAAAGCATATCAAAAGCTTTGACTGTTACAAGCAACGCAAGTGTCGAATCAAGTCCGCCGGATATTCCTATTACGGCATGGTGTGCACCTGTATGCGCAAGTCTTTTCTTAAGTCCCATTGCCTGAATCGTAAGGATTTCCTCGCATCTTCTGTCCCTGTCCGATTTGTCCGATGGTACGAAAGGCGTTATGTCGTATTTTCTCATAATCTTACATTCCGTAACATTTAATCTGAAATCAACATTCACATATTCATTTTCAAGTTCCGTATCATGATAAAAAGTAGTCATTCTTCTGCGTTCACTTGTGATTCTTCCGAGGTCCGCATCGGCATACACGGATTCGTTAATAAAACGTCTCGATTCGGCAAGTACGTTTCCGTTCTCTGCAATGATGCTCTGTCCGCCAAACACAAGGTCCTGGGTCGATTCTCCGTCTCCGGCATTGCAATACACATATGCACATACAAGTCTTGCCGACTGGCCTGAGACGAGTTCCCGGCGGTATATGTCCTTTCCGGTTGTCTCGTCGCTTGCCGAGCAGTTAACAATCATCGTAGCACCTGCAAGCGTATGCGAAATTGAAGGCGGATTGCTTACCCATACATCCTCACAAATCTCAGCAGCAATAACAAGCTGCGGCATCGTAGTGCACCTGTACAGAATGTGGCTTCCAAACGGAATCTCATAATTCAGCCCGCCAATTTTGATCATGGACACATCCGCCGGCGCCGGATTAAAATGCCTTACCTCATAAAATTCCGAGTAATTCGGTAAGTGCGTCTTCGGCGTAATGCCCAGGATTCTTCCGCCGCATACAGCTGCGGCTGCATTATAAAGCTTATTGCCATACATAAACGGAAGCCCGACAAAAGCAATCATGTCAAGTCCTTCGGAGTGCTTTGCAATCCGTATAAGACTTGCAATTGCACCGTTAAGAAGGCTGTCCTGCAAAAATAAATCGCCACATGTATAACCTGTGATACATAATTCCGGAAAAACAACAACTTTCGCTCCCGATGCAGCAGCCTCATCAATTAATCTAATAATCTCAGCCTCATTATTCGCGCAATCTGCAACCTTGATTGAAGGAATCATCGCTGCACATTTAACAAAACCGTCTCTCATCATAACCTCCGGTAAAATCAATAATAAACTGCTGTTATTATAGAATATTGTTAAAGAAAAAACAAGGTGGTATAATATGAAAAGAAAACAGCGCGCGAAAGTGTACCACCCGGGTCCGGCCCATTAAGCGCGCGAAAGTGTCCCACCCGGGTCTCACTCATTAAGCCCGCGAAAGTGTACCACCCGGGTCTCTCTCATTAAGCCCGCAGACATAAGCCATCCGCGGCTGTTTGCACACGCCGGTGCTTAATCCGTCGGAGACGGATTTTAGCAGCCGCTGCGCGTGCAACCAAGCGAGAGCGTGCCGACGGAGGGCTTATGCCAAGGGCGCGTGGGTGCCGACGGAGGGCTTATGCCAAGGGCGCGTTATGCCAAGGGCGCATTTTATCTTTTTGCTTTCTCCAGAGCATCGTTGATGGCACCGATCAGGACGATGGAGGTGTAACGGGCATCCTGGGAATATGTAATATTTTCGGTTGAATTATTCTTGATTACCTGGGAGGCGATGTCGCTTAAGGAAGACGAGATGAGCGGGTACATTGTCTCGACAGACTCGGATGGGTTTACGAGGTTTACGGACTTGATCTGGGTATCATCTACGACAACCTCAATATCGACAGGGTTGGAGGCAAGGACAATGGAGGAAGTATAGACACCGGGCGAATAAGTTGTGACCGAGACGGGCGACGTGTCCTTTTTATGGGACCTGCCTGTTATTAAAATAAAAAGCAGGACAATTAAAATTATTCCCAGAACGACAAAGAGAACTGTGTAAATGATTTCTTTTAATTTTACGACAAGTATTTTGGTTTTGGAACTCATGGAAAACTCCCATATCTGATTAATACAGAATATTAGCATGTGAGGGGAAATATTACTTTTTTTTGATATATGGGCAGGATGGAGGATGAAGATGAAACTTAAACTTCTGATGGGCGCTTCAGGATATGGTAAAACATATAAATTATATGATATGATAATAAAAGATGCGGCCGGCAATTACGAAGATGCGAACCGCAGATACATAGTGGTTGTGCCGGAGCAGTCATCAATGCAGGCACAGAAGGATATTGTGCGCATGCATCCGAACGGAGGTATGTTTAATATTGATGTGCTTACGTTTGGACGTATGTGCTATAGGATTTTTGATGAATTGGGAATATCGCCGGCCAGGAGTATAGATGACACGGGCAAGAATCTCGTTATACGTAAGATAATGGATTCAGTGAAGGATGAGCTTAAGATTATTAAACCGGGAAGGAACCAGGGGTTTGTAAGCGAAGTAAAATCAATGGTTTCGGAACTTAAACAGTACGGCGTGAAACCGGACGGGCTTGAAGAAATTGCCGGAAAGATAGAAGCGGGGGACAGACTGAAACAGAAGTTAATAGATATTTCACGCATTTATAAAGCATTTGAAGAATATGTAAACGGAAGGTATACAACCGTCGAAGACAGACCGGAAGCAATGCTTGCAGTTATGGAACGCTCTGTTTTTTTTAAAGGGGCGGATGTGGTATTTGACGGATTTACAGGATTTACGCCGGTGCAATACAGAATAATAGAACAGATTATGAAGGTGGCAAGGCAGGTCACGATAACGGTTACACTTCCGGAAGATGAACCGTATAATGTAATATATGGAGATGAAGACCTGTTTGCGATGAGCAAGACAATGATATCCAAAGCAGTCAGGATAGCAGAGGAATGCGGTGCAGGGATCGAATACGCCAGAATTGAACCTGACTACGATAAATTCAGATTTGCCAAGTCGGAAGCGCTCGGGTTTCTTGAACGCAATATATTCAGATATAACGGTAAGAAATTTGATAAGCCGACTGAAGATATAAGATTTGCAAGACCGGATAATCCGGCGGATGAGCTTGTGTGCACGGCATCCGATATACTCAGACAGGTCAGGGAGAAGGGATTAAGATTCAGGGATATAGCGATAGTTGTCGGTGATATGGAGATGTATGCTGATGATGCTGTCAGAATTTTTACGGAGAGCGGGATACCTTTTTTCGTGGATGCCAAGAGAAGTATCATGGGAAATCCGCTGGTGGAGTATGTTCGTTCGGCAATTGAGATAATTACAAGCAATTATTCGTACGAAAGTATATTCAGATTTCTTAAGAACGGTTTATGTGATATTGCGGATGATGATGTTGATATAGCAGAGAATTATGTCATTGCCTATGGAATCAGGGGATATAAGGCATGGAGTGAGAATTTTGTGCGCAGGTATCCTGGCAAAGAGAAAAATATGACGACAGTAAATTCCGTCCGTAAGCTGCTTGTGGATAAAATTAATATATTAAAAGATGCTTTTTCGGATAAAGAAGCATCGGCGGGCAAATATGTGCATGCCATATATGAATTTATGGAGCAGGAAAATCTCTACGATAAGATGGAAAATTTTGCAACGGATATGGAAGAAGCAGCAGGAACCGATATGTACATGAGAGCCAGGGCTGACGGGTACAGACAGGTATATGCGGGGGTGCTTGGACTGCTTGACCAGATGTATGCACTTATGGGAGATGAAAAAATAACGGCGCTTGAAATGTCACAGATAATGGATGCCGGATTTGAAGAGATAAAAGTCGGAATAATACCGCCGTCGGTTGACTGCGTCACACTCGGAGATATAGAGCGTACAAGACTTGAACATGTGAAAATGCTGTATATACTGGGTGTCAACGAGGGCGTGATTCCCAAACTTTCATCCTCCAAGGGTGTATTGTCGGATAACGAACGCAGAATTCTCGGTGACAACAAAGTCGAATTATCACCGACACCGAGAGAGAAGATTTTTATACAGAATTTTTATCTGTATCTGAATATGACGGAGCCGGAACAGGGATTGTATCTGATGAGCCACAGATTCGATAATGCCGGCAAGGAATGCAGGGTTTCGAGAGTGTATACGATGGTAGAATCCATGTATCCGGGAGTGAAAGCGGAGAATGTCAGGTCAGCCATGGCTCATATCACGAGTGCAGAAGCCGGAAGACATATGATAACGGATTCAACTGATATGCTCATGTATTATATGACACATGAACCGTATAAGAAAGAGATAGACAGGCTTGTTGGAGTTTTTGCGGCAGAAGAAGAGCCGGACAGCCTGACACGCAAAGCTTCGGAAGAACTTTATGCACAACTTAAGACAGGAAGCATATCCAGAATAGAGAAATATGCAGGATGTGCATTTGAACATTTTGCCGGGTACGGCCTGGAACTCGAGGAACGCCGGATGTATGAACTCAGTGCGGCGGATATGGGAGTAGTGTTCCACCGTGCGATAGAAATCATATCGGTAAGGCTTAAGAGTGAGGGAAGAGATTTCGCGGATCTTACCGATGAAGAGATTTACACGGTGGCAGAAACCGCGGTTATGGATGCATCGGTTGATTTTTCACAGTCGTACTTTTCCGATAACAGCACCAATGCCTATATCAAAAAGCGAATTATAGATATGACGGCAAGAACTGTATGGGCACTGGGAAGGCAGCTTAAGTCCGGAATATTTAAGCCGGTCGAATTTGAGGAGGATTTTTACCGTAAAGAAGGAGATGTCCTTATTAAAGGTAAAATAGACCGTGTGGATATCGCGGAAGAAGAAGATAAGATTCATGTGAAAGTTATAGACTACAAGTCAGGGAAAAACGAATTTTCCGCAGATAAATTGTATGTTGGGCTGAAACTGCAGCTTATGTTATATCTGGATGCGATGCTTAAGAAAGCTGCCGGTAAATATCCTGATAAACAGATTATTGCAGCGGGTGCTTTTTATAATCATATTGATAACCCTATAATTGCATGCGAACGTGACCGGAGCGCGGAAAAATACGAGAAAGCCCTGCTTGAGAGTATGCGGCCGGGCGGAGTTGTGAGTGTCGAAAGTGTATATCTGATGGATGACTGGGATGAAGGTAAATCCTTATGTACACCGGCATCTAAGCGTTACGGAAAGCTTGCGCTCGGCAGAAATGTATTTACCGACAGGCAGTTAAGATGTCTTGCCGATTATGCAGCGGAGAAACTTGCCGGACTTGAACATGAGATTCGGGAAGGCAATGTCAAAGCCGAACCATATGAAGGAGAGTGCGATTACTGTCCGTACGGCGGAATATGTCATATGGGAAGCAATATGCCTAAGACCAGGCAGGTTCCGAAAATTTCCGGCAGGGAAGATATGTGGCAGCAGTTCGGATACAGGGAGGAAGACTGATGGAGTGGACGAAAGAACAACAGAAAGTAATTGATTTCAGAGGCGGTAATCTTCTGGTCAGCGCAGCTGCCGGTTCAGGTAAAACAGCTGTCATGATTGAGCGGATTATTAAGAAAGTGCTTGATGAGAAAGAACATACGGGAATAGATGATATTGTTGTCGTTACATTTACGAAGGCAGCGGCCGAGGAGATGAAAACAAGGCTTTCAAGGGCATTTGAGAAAGAGCTTTCGGCAAATCCTGACAACAGATATCTGATCAGGCAGATATCGCTTGTGGACAGTGCGCGCATATGTACGATAGACAGTTTCTGTTCATATATTGTCAGAAATTATTATAATACAATAGGAATAGATCCGTCATTCAGAATCGCGGATGAAGGCGAGCTTAACCTTATGCGGGCGGATGTAATGTCGGATATTATAGAAAGACATTTTGCGGATAATGACGGGGCATTTGAAGATTTTGTCGAGGCATTTGCCGGAGGCAAGAAATTAGACAGAATATATGATATTATAATAGGACTTCACCGGTTTGCACAAAGCAATCCGTGGCCGTCTGAGTGGATTAATAAATGCCTCAGGGATTATCTGGTGGATGAAGATGAATATGAGAATCTCCCGGTTGTGAAAGACACGATTGGTTATATCAAAGCATCGCTGGCAGAGTGTGTACAGGAATACGAAGAGATACTTGATGAATGCTGTCAGCCCGGAGGACCGAATAAATACAGCCCTGTCATTGAGGAGGAGAGAGACCGCCTCCAAAAAGCGATGGAAGGCAATACGCTTGAAGAATTGGAGACAGCCCTTGATATTAAATATTCAAGACTTCCCGCAGACAAGAATACATCCGAAGATGCAAGGACATATGTTAAGAATATAAGGGATGGTATCAAGAAGAGAATAGCAGCACTAAAAGATAATTATCTTACGGACGTTCACAGACAATATGGCGATATGGCGCAATGCAGCCATTATGTAAGAACAATAACATCGCTCACATCGGAATTTACTGATGCATATCAGAAAGCAAAGGCTGCTTCCAACATAGTGGATTTTCCGGATATAGAACACTATGCGCTTGACATATTGGTAAAGCGAACGGATGAGGGATACGAATATACGGAAATAGCGGACGAACTGGCAGCGCAATATAAGGAAATATATATTGATGAATACCAGGACAGCAATCTTGTCCAGGAACTTATATTGAAAGCCGTATCCAGGGAACGTTTCGGCAATCCGGATATGTTTATGGTGGGAGATGTCAAACAGAGCATTTACAAATTCAGGATGGCCAATCCGGGGCTTTTTATCGAAAAATATAACAGCTACGGCAAAGAAGGCAGTCATGTGTGCATGGAACTTCATAAGAATTTCAGGAGCCGTAAGAACGTAATAAACTCAGTAAATGATGTTTTTTACATGGCAATGAAGGAAGAGATAGGCGGAATCGGATACAACAGGGAGGCGGCACTTAATTACGGACTTAACGCGGAAGGTGAAGCGGATGATACCACTGATATATATATTGCAGATAAAGATGGATTTGAAGGTGTCGAGACGTCTGACATATATTACAATATGGCAGTAAATGTAGTAGATCGTCTGATGTCGGAAAACAGTAATCTTCGTTACCGGGATATTGTAATTCTGTTAAGAAGCGATAAGAAAGATGCACCGGGATATGCCGCAGCTCTTAACGCACATAACATTCCGTGCGTGTATTCCAAGACAACGGGATATTTTGACTCATATGAAGTAAGTAAAGTGCTTGACCTGCTGCGTGTAATAGACAATCCGAGACAGGAAATACCGCTTGCGGGAGTGATGCGTTCTTTTTTTGCCGCATTTACAACAGAAGAGCTTGCCGTCGTAAAAGGCAGAAAGCGCAGGACGCAGCTGTATGACTGTGTAACCGGGTATGCCGGACTGGAAGACGATACGGCTGCCAAGTGCAGGAATCTGCTTGATCTTATAGAGCATTACAGAAAAATAAGCCGTGTGGTGACTATAAACGAATTGATATCGGATATTATATATAACAGCGGGTATTATGAATATGCCGGCACAATGACGGGAGGAAAACTCCGTAAGGCTAATCTGGAAATGCTTGTGCAGAAGGCCAGGGAATTTGAAAAAACAAGCTATTCAGGACTGTTTAATTTCTTAAGATATATAGAGAAACTACGCAAATACGAGGTGGATTACGGGGAAGCCCAGTCTGAGTCCGAAGAGGATGATGTAGTGAGGATAATGAGTATTCATAAGAGCAAGGGGCTGGAATTTCCGGTGGTCATTCTCGGCAATAGTGCCAAGGAATATAATCTGGATGACACTAAAAATGATATTATATATGATAGTGAATTCGGAATAGGAATTTCAGATGTTGATTTGAAATACCGTATCAAGTACGACACTGCATACAGACGCATGCTTTCACGCAGAATGAAAGCGGATGATATCGGAGAGGAACTGAGAATACTTTATGTTGCAATGACAAGAGCCGTAGACAAACTCATCGTTCTTGGTGTGACATCCTGTGATAAGAGGATGGAAGTGTGGAAACGCTGCTCATCCTCCGGCAGAATGGGAATTAATTACATAATGGAGAACAGAAGTTATCTTGATATCATTATGCCGCCTGCAATTAATTCCGGAAGCATAGGAAAATTTGATGTACATGTGATAGACCGGGATGAATTGTCGCATACGGCGGTAGCTCCGTTAATAGACCGTTCTGTTGAGATTAAAAGGATGATTACAGGATTATCGGATATAGCAAATGATGGCAAGGATTACGAAATGATGTGCAAAGCGCTTGATTATGTGTATCCGCATAATAATGTATATTCACTCAGAGCCAAATATTCCGTTTCGGAACTTAAGCATAAGGCGATGGAAGAAAGTGAGCTTCTTGAAGCACAGATTACGCCGCCGGAGAAGATTAAACCTGTTCCCGAATTTATAGAGAAGACGGAGAATGACGGAATATCAAGAGGAAATGCTTATCATAAGATATTTGAACTGCTTGATTATGACCATGTGCAGGATATTGATGCCATACGCAGACAGCTCGACGGATGGATTGATGAAGGAAGAATAAGCGTGGAATATGCAGGACTTGTTAATCTGCGCAAATATATGGATTTCCTTGAAACAGATCTGGGAAAACGTATGAAAAAAGCTTATGATGATAATAAATTATATCGAGAACAGCCGTTTACAATGGAAGTCAGCTCATCTGAAATTGACCCATCATATCCTGAAGACGAGAAGGTCCTTATTCAGGGTATAATTGATGCATTTTTCTTTGAAGACGATAAAGTATATATAGTGGATTATAAGACTGACCGTGTATCATCGGAGATTGTTCTGACAGAGCGCTATGGCAGGCAGCTTTCACTGTACAGCGAGGCACTTTCAAGAATAACCGGAAGGGAATGTGGAGGATGTTATATATATTCCGTACATCTTAACCGTGCTGTCATAATATAATATTATATGGATCAGAAAATAGAAAATCAGTTGAACCTTGCGATAAATATACCGGAAAACGAACGTGCAAGAACACAGGATCTTGATACCGGATATAATATGACTGAGAATGAATGGGAACTTATCGTTAAGTACAACGGAAATATTGAGACTGCTGCAATGAATATTGCAGACAGTCTTAAAATACTGCTCGGAGGATACGCACTTGTAAAGATAAAGCAGGAGAGAATAGATGAACTTGCCGCACTCCGTGAAGTTATATATATCGAAAAACCAAAGAAATTATATTTTGAACTTGAGTATTCCGGCAGTGTGTCATGCCTTGATTTTCAGTATACGGACAGTGCACTTGACGGCAGCGGGGTAATTACTGCCATAATAGACAGCTCCGTGGATTACAGGCATCCGGATTTTATGACGGAGGACGGAAAAACAAGAATAATAGAACTGTATGACGAGAATACCGGACGTGTGTACAGTGAGGACGATATAAATGCAGCGATAGACGGTGATACGTTGAGGGTTCCGGTGGAAGATGTGAGCGGACACGGAACACATGTTGCGGGAATAGCTGCAGGAAACGGCATGGCATCGAATGGGAGATACAGGGGAGTGGCATATAAATCGCGGCTTCTTATCGTGAAACTAGGCAACGATTTGTATTTCAGCAGTGCCAGACTAATGGAAGCGCTGGATTATGTCATAAGGAAAGCTTCAAGTCTGTCAATGCCTGTTGCGATTAACATGAGTTTCGGAAATAATTACGGGGCTCATGACGGTACTTCGTTACTGGAAACATATATCAATGCCGTGGCTGATATATGGCAGTGCGTGATAGTTGCGGGCAGCGGCAACGAGGCCGCCAGGAAAATACATGTTATGCAGGATTTTGCCAAAGCATCTGCCTCCATTATCTCTACGGAGCTTGTTATTGGGCGCTATGAACCGTCAATAGACATCCAGATATGGAAAAATTATGCGGACATATACAGGATAACGCTTACGGCACCCGACGGACGCAAGTACGGACCGGTGCAGGGTGATGATGTTATCACTGTTTTCAGAGCGGGCAGTACTGAAATATATGTATATTTCGGACAGCCGTCACCATACAGTGTCAATCAGGAAATATTTATACAGATGATAGGAAATGACTTTATTTCAAGCGGTTCATGGCGCATAGAAGCGGAAGCATTGGATGTGCGTGACGGCATATATCATATGTGGCTTCCGGCAGGAAATTTTGTAAGCCGTGATACCGGATTTACACAAAGCAGTCCGGACGTAACGCTGACGATACCATCAACTTCATACAATGTGATAACGGTGGGAGCATATAATGGACGTACAGGTTCATATGCCGATTTCTCGGGACGGGGATATACAAGGGTAATCCGCACCGTGAAACCGGATATAGTTGCACCGGGAGTAAATATTATGTCACCGGCACCGGGAGGTGGATATTCAGTCCAGAGCGGTACATCCATGGCAGCTCCGTTTGTGACCGGCACGGCAGCACTTCTTATGCAATGGGGTATCGTAAAAGGCAGGGATCCGTATATGTACGGAGCCAAAATAAAAGCACAGCTCATACGCGGAGCTGTGCCGTTAAAATCCATTCCGGTTCCGTCGGAGAGAGCCGGATGGGGAGCATTATGTGTCAGAAAAAGCATACCGGATTAAACAATCAGGCGGAAACATATATAATTGGTTCCGTCAATATCACGGTTGGAAGCATCTATGCTTCCTTTATATGCGCGCACCATTCCGGAAAGCCTTGAAAGACCGATTCCGTGCGGCCTTCCGTCATTGCGTTTCTTAGTGGAAAAACCATCTGAGAAAATTTTCTTTATGGACGTGTCACTTATTACAGGTGACGGGTTCATAATCGTAAATACTGACTGTTCACCCCTGTTACTGAGTTCAATAAAGGCTTCGCTGTGCTCAGGCGTTGCTTCTATTGCATTATCGATAAGAATTCCAAGCATCTCGATCAGGTCGTATTCGACCACCGAAGTGTTAAGTATGTAATTATCAATCTTTACGGTAAGCGTCTTCCCGGCTGATTGTGCTTCATTGCATTTGGAAAAAATAAAACCGGCAGCCAGCTTAAAATTAAGCTTGAGAAGATTCGATGTGATATTGGATGCAATTATATGGTTGGTAAAATCATTAATCGCTGCCGAAAGTTCTTCATAGGTGCTGCATGTGATGGCCAACGATGTGATAGCCTGTATGGTATTGTCATAATCATGCTGCCGCATACGGACTTCTTTGATAAGATCCTCAACAATCGGAAGATAGTGCTTGTAAGCCTCCAGCTGCTTTTGCTTGGAAGCAAGGTCATATTGAGTCATGGCAATCTCGATATTGACAAAAAGTATGATAAGTATACATACAGCAAGCATTATCATATTGTCTATGAAATTATCGGGTAAAACCCTGAAATATAATGCTGTCAGTATGGCAATCAAAGATGTGTTCGATATAATTATCTTAACTTTGACAGATGAATTATCATAAAGGCTGTAAAGCTTTGTTACAGGTGTAAAGTGGCATATGATCACAATTATTGCGAAGGTAAATATACTGCCGAACAGACTGTTGATTCCTGCGTCAAGACTGAAAAATGACAGACCGAAAGCAACCGGAACTTCGCAGAAAGTGATTATTATATATTCGACAACATACATCCAGATAAATTCGCTCAGACGCATATGCTGGGAATAAGCAAGTGTTATTACCTGTAAGGGGATGAAAAGGATGATTGATACGAACTGGTTATTTATGAAAACCGAGTATATGCTCATACATATTACAAGAAGCACACCGGGTATGATACGCGGTGTAATGTGCGGCTTCTTATGTATTAATACGGAAGCGGTGTACCAGAAAATGAAATATTCAATGATAGTATATGTAAAGTAAATAAGTGCGTCTGTCATGTTAAGTTATACCTCTTCTCAAATTCTGATTTGTAAGTGCGGCCGATAGGAATGGTTTGGCTTTCAATGCGTATAAAACCCAAAGTCCGGTCGTAATTATCAATCCGGTGCCTGTTCACGATATATTTGCGATGAACTCTTATAAAATAGGGTGGAAGCTCTGCAAGAACCGAATCAATATTAAACTGTCTCGTGGTCAGATCACCATCATCACAGTGTATGGTAAGTATATGACTGGACACCGATAACATAACAATGTTCTCTACAATAACATTATGTGAGACCGAATTAACGTCAATTATTCTTAAGGGCGAAGCCGAAATCATAGGAGAATCGGTTAAGGACTTAAGAAGCTTCTCTACGTCTTCACGCTTATAAGGCTTTATAAGGTAATTATAACAGTGTATATCATTAACCGCATTACCTATCTGCCCCGGAATAGATGTAATATACACAATCGGGGTGTAACGGTACCGGTCAAGGCTTCTTATGTAATTGCCAAGATCTATGCCACAAGGAACATTCTTATCTTCAGAGAAAAGAATATCCAGAAAAAATATATCAAAATGCGCCGAAGAGATAATTTCAACTGCCTCATCATATCCCGAAGCTGTATACGGACATATCGGCTGCCCTATTTCTGTATTCTCTATAATGCGTTTTAATGCATTTAATTGTAATATATTATCTTCAACAACGAGTATATTAATCATAAAATCACCTTATGAAAATTATACAATATTTGGACAAAACGGTCAAACAAAACAGTCAAAAATTGCAGTTCAGGTCGTTATACTTGCAGTTCAGGTCGTTTTGAGCCAAACCTATTGAAAAATCTGTAATGAAATTGTATATAAAAAGCATGATTGATTGTAAAATTCATGAGCTGGCAGTGTGGCTGGAAAGCAGAATATCGAAAGATAAGAAAAGGTCTCCGAAACAGAAAGCAAAGGTAACTTATGCAATAGAAATTACTATTGCGGAACTCAGTAAACTGGCGATACTGGTAATCCTTTTTACGGTAACCGGGAATGCAATGAAGTTTATAATATTGTTTTCGTTGCTTTTATTCACGAGGAGTTTCATGGGAGGATTTCATGCAAAGACTTATCTTGGATGTCTTTGTATGTCCTTACTCTTCTTCGGAGCCGGCATATGGGCAGTCCCATATATGCGTATAAGCAGAATAATTTCCGGAATTGCATTCGTGGTATATATAGTCTTCGTGATTATAATTGCTCCGGTACAGTCACCTAACAGGCCAAAGCGTACCGTTAAATGGCGCCTGGTACAGAAATTGGCCGCAGCCGTGTTTTCGACAGTCAGTTATATTATCATTACAATAGCAGCACCGGAGTACATATTGGCATTATTGTATGTCTTTTATTTTCAACTGACCGGTGCATTGGTGGTTTTAATCAAAAGGAGGTTTGTAAGATGAGCACATTAGGAGAATTCATATGCAAGGTATTTGAAAAGGTAACGGAAACCGAACTCAGCGGAAGAAGCTGTTTCAGTTTATTCGGCGAGGTTGAACTGCCTGAATGCCTGAAAGAAGAGTCCTCGAAGGAAGATTAAGGACATAACAGCGGGGGCGGTTTATCCGCCCCATGTTATGAGAGGAGGAAGGAGATCATAAGAATAGATAAGGATATTATATAGAAAGTGCATAAAGTATAATAATACATAAGGACATACAGAAGGTATGCAAAGTATAATAATTAAGGCAGATATAGAAAGCACACATGAGCCGGAATATGAACTTCTTAAGGAAAGGGTGGCTACAAGCCTGTAAATGGTTGATAAGGGGTAAATATGAAACGAATAAGTGGATGACAGCCTAAGAATAAAGAGTGTAGCAAATAAAACGTCTAAGCAGCCGATTTGAAAAAATGAATATATACACAACACATAATCGGGTAACAGGAACAACATAATTTTGATAATGTAGTCCCGTTGATGCCTTTACAGAAAAGCAGAAAATAAAATATGAAGATTTAGTATAATAATTAACAGTAAAAAGGTATAGTTTTTTGACGAAAGAGTCTTATTGCATGTAGAGACGAAAATGTTGAAAATATCACTGCAAAGCAGTGTTATTTAATAAAAATTAACAGGAGGACAATTTATGGATTGTAAGAAAATTATGAGAGGATTATTGGGTGTTACGGCGGCTGCAATGTTATTTTGCGGCTGTGGCAGGAAGGGAACAGGGCTTGATGACAAGCTGACGGATTATAAAGTATCCGGTTCGGATTCAATAAGCTTGGAATATATGAATTCGGATGACCATAAGTTCGTCACCATTAAAAAAGATGATGATAAGTTTGATGAAGTCCAAAAGAAACTGAATGATGTGTTTGACAATGCAGGTACGAAAGAAACCGGCTTCAAGGGTGAGAAGCTGGATGAGAATTTTCAGGGACCGGCAGTGTCATATACTACCAAAACAAGTGATGGAGATTATTCCATAATAACAGTTGACTGGAATACGATGAAAGGTTATGCGACATTATACAAGACAACGTTGACATCGGAAGAGTTAAACGCATGTTATTCGGATTCCGGCTCACTGAATCATCTCGGAAGCAGGGAAGAGCTTGGAACATATTATTTTGAAGCATCCGATACGGATGAACTTAATAAGGTGTTTAAGGAATACTGCGAATAACTGACTCTATACAGAGTGACAGGAGCGTGGATATTATGAAAATAAAGAAAATAGCAGTATTATTGCTGATATGCATTACTGTCACAGGCTGCGCGGGCAGGCATGAAAGCGTTATGATAAAAGAGTATCAGGATGTAACGGTTGTGCCACATTATACGGATAGGATAGAACTTGATTATGATAAGTCAAGTTCAAGAAAATACCTGACTTATTGTAAGGAATATCCGGATCTGGTCTGCAGAAATCCGGGCGAATGGTACACGGATGACGGTAATCCGGAATATCCATATGTTATTAAAGGTCAAAATCTTAATGCAGCAGAGATTAAAGCGGCATCATTTATACCGCAGAGTGTGGCAGACAGAATCACGGGCAGAGAATTGCTGGATTTGTATGCCGGGTATAAGTATCTGGCTTCTTTTCAGGCATATGATAACTGGCAGGATGGATTCAATATGCTCATTTCGGACAATAATGCAATAGATTTGCTTGTGTCACGCAAAGATTGTACAAGAATCCTGTATGATTATCTGATTGAACAGACAGACCAAATATCCCAAACATCGTCACTTAATGAGCAGTCGCTTATCTGCGTTGTGGAAATAATGCTGGCAAGAAATATCTGTTACAACGAATTATCTGAAACCGAACGGGAAGAGGTTGTAAAAGCTGCCCGGAAGATACATTCGTCCGTTAATTTATTTAACGGAAAGAATTTATTCGAGGCTGCTGTGAATAATGAACCATATTCAAAGTGGACCGCACTGGTGCGATAACGGCCTGATTACTCAGGCCTGTCATCTGAAGAGGTTTCGTCAGATTCGGTGGTATCGGCTGCATCATCCTTGTGTCCGATGCGGTAGAACATAATTATAAAATGTATTACTATAGGAATTGCAATGGTTGATATCAGGGATATCATAAGAAGCCGGTTGGACAAGTCGCTTCCTATCAGTGCAAATACAAGCGTCGATATGTACATACCGGCCAGAAGGACGATTCCTATGATGGCGGCAACACGTTTAAAAGTCATTTTGTTTGTCATGGATTACACCTCGTCATGATTTTTCTTTAATTTTAACATAAAAGCCCGTAAGTGAACAGTTTTTTCTAAAATATCATTCACGACGGGCAATAAGCCGGTTGACTACCGTGGTTAATTGTTATATACTTTTAAGGTCCGCAGTGGCGGAACATACTATTAATTGATATTTTTAGGAGACCAGGTATGACTTTATTAGAGCAATGGAGAAACAGTGCCTACGAGCAGGAAAGAGATGCCAGATCCGAGCAGATGTTCTGGGCTAATTATTTTAACTATGAGAAGGGTATTTATGAGCAGATTTTAAAGACCCCTGAAGAGCCTGTTAAAGGAACTGTTAAGGAACTCGCAGAGAAATATAACGTAGATCTTATGATTATGGTCGGCTTCCTTGACGGAATTAATGACAGCCTTAAGAATCCTAATCCGATTGAGACTATGGATGAGAATACAGAAGTTAATCTTGATTATGATATGGAATTGTTGTATAAGAATATGGTTGGGGCAAGAGCAGAATGGCTTTATGAACTTCCTGAATGGGACGCACTTATTGATGCGGACAGAAGAAAGGAACTTTATAAAGAACAGAAGCTTTCCACAACAATTGTTAAGGGTAAGAAAATAGGCCGTAACGATCCATGTCCATGTGGCAGCGGCAAGAAATATAAGAAGTGCTGCGGCAAGAACGCATAATATAATGGGGCTGTTGCTTTAACGATTAGTAATCGTCGAGCCGCAGTCTCTTTTTTTCTATAGACAGTGAGGAATTATATGAACACGAATAATCTGACAGCTTCAATAAGAAAATGTTATTTTCCGAGGGTAATCCTCCCGGCTGTTCTTATTGCGGCATGCATTGTTTTTGCCATAATCAATCCGTTTGAGAGCAGATATAAATCAGCTGACCTTAAGAAATTGTCGGATACTGCGGATTTATATGAGAATCATTCCGGATATGTCAGGTTCACAGCGGAAACATTATATTATGCCGGAATCGATTACCGGGCCAACGGACGCATCAGGGCAAGAGTGTATTATACGATTAATAATGATGTTTTTTATTTCTTTCTGATATCTACGGAGGAGCTTCCGGAGGATTACGGAACTCTTCATAATTATGAGATGAATGCCAGACTTGTTAAGAATGGCACACTGTTCAGGCGTCTTACAGTCGACATTTCAAAGGAACTTGGTTTTCCTGAGAGTGATTTTGAGGACTTGTGCTCGCGTATTATCGTGAGCCAATATCATTATGTACACGGATTTACTTCGTTCTATCTGATTGCGCTGCTGGTATTGTGCATATTGTCGGTAATACAGCTTTCGATAATCATCCTTATATTGGCGATGCCGCAGCTTTCACATGCTGCTTTTATGCTCAGGCATTACGGCAGCAGGCGTGGTCTGTACGGTCAGGCATGCGAAGAATTTGCGTCATCCGCGACACTTATGGAAGAAAATATATATATGACAGAGAATTTTCTTATATACACATCCGGGTTTCATGTAGAAATTATTCCGCTTGAGAATATCGTATGGTTATATAATTATAATGTAATACATAAGACCAAGGGACGCGCCAAGGCATATTTTCCTCTGTGCATAGTTACGGATTGTAAAAAAATATATAAAATACATCATATCAACCAACAGACTTCGGACAAAATAATTGATATTATACAGACGCGTTATCCTGAAGTTATGGTAGGATATGATAATTAGGAGACTTATGAAGAACACAGAAGCATATACCTTTTTTGCCGGGAAATACGACGAATTCATGAGAGACATCCCTTATGAGAAATGGGCAGGTAATATAGCCGCAGTTCTGGCTTCATTCGGAGTTAAAATAGGGAGTGAAGTCCTCGAACTCGGATGCGGAACCGGCCGGTTCGCGTCACAGTTATCGGAATACGATTTTAAGATGTGTGGGATAGATTTGTCTCCGTCAATGATTAAAATTGCAAAACACAAGCATCCGGGAATAGAGTTTAAGACTGCTGACATGACAGAATATTATGATGATGACAGGTACAGTGCAATCGTAAGTGTATGTGATTCCGTCAATTATCTTGCGGGGTCCGAGGCGCTTACAAATATGTTTTCATGTGCGGCCAGAAGCCTTAAGAAAGGCGGGATTTTCATTTTTGATCTGAAGACAGCGTATTTCTATGGCAGACTCGGCGATAATGTATATACAGATGAGATTCCGGGATGCCGTTATGTATGGGAAAATCAATACGATGAAAGTGAAAGAGTTAATTATTATTATCTGACTTTTTACAAGCATGTCATCGGCAGTCTTTGGAAGAGTCATGTTGAGGAACATTACCAATATGCGTTTACACACGATGAAGTCTGCAAGGCGGCAGAGGATGCCCGATTAGTGATCAAGGATTACCTCAACGAAAAAATGACGGCCGGACCTGCAGAGAATGAAGACAGAGTTTATTATATTATGGAAAGGAATTAATATATGGATGATTATATGGTAAGGGCAATAGCGGCAGACGGCACAATCAGAGCTTTTGCGGCATATACGCGCAACACAGTGGAAAAAGCCCGTTCACTTCATAATACAAGTCCTGTGGTTACCGCCGCACTCGGCAGGCTTCTTACAGCCGGTGCGATGATGGGAAGCATGATGAAGGGCGACAGGGATGTAATCACACTCCGTATGGAGGGCAGCGGCCCCATGAAGTCGCTTCTCGTAACGGCTGATTCACACGGCAATGTTAAGGGCTATCCGGGCAACCCGGTTGTCCTGCTTCCGGCCAATTCCGCAGGCAAGCTTGATGTTGCCGGAGCAATCGGTGTCGGCGTATTGACTGTAATAAAAGATATCGGCATGAAGGAACCGTACAGCGGAACCTGCGAGCTGGTTTCGGGAGAAATAGCTGAAGATATAACTTATTATTACGCATCAAGTGAGCAGACTCCATCAAGTGTGGGTCTTGGCGTTCTTATGACGCCGGACAATACGGTAAATGTCGCCGGCGGTTTCATAATTCAGGTAATGCCTGATGCCACAGAGGAGACCATTGACAAGATTGAGCACAATATGGCGCAGATAAGTTCCGTTACGACACTTCTGGAGAGTGGAAAGACACCGGAGGATATTTTAAACACTATTCTTGACGGCCTGGCTCCGGAGATGCTTGGCACAATGCCTGTCGGTTTCAACTGCAACTGCTCGAGACAGAGGGTTGAAAGTGCACTTGCTCTTATCAACCGCAAGGAAATCGAGGATATGATAGCTGATAACGAGCCAATCGAAATAAAATGTCATTTCTGCAACACCTCATATAAATTTGAGGTAGAGGATTTGAAAAAATTATGTAATTAATGTATATTTGTCAGAAATTTGTTTGACTTATGACAAATGATATGATAGATTAAAGGTATCGTTTGACACGATGTATTTTTTATTTTTTTGGAGGTAATACCATGACCGGTACAGTTAAGTGGTTCAATAATCAGAAGGGATACGGATTCATTTCTGATGAGAACGGCAATGACGTATTTGTTCACTACTCAGGTCTTGACATGGAGGGCTATAAGACTCTCGAAGAAGGTCAGGCTGTTGAATTCGATGTTGTTGACGGAAACAAGGGCTCTCAGGCAGTTCATGTTAAGAGAGTTTAATCTGTTGTAAATAAATTATCATTGAATACGACATGGGAGGGCTGTCAGATGTCTGATAGCCCTCTTGTAATATAATAAGAAAGGGTAAATATGAATATTTTAAGAGATCTTCAATATGAACTTCCGGCAGATTTCGATCTGTCCGCGCAGGTTCCTCGTAACACAATAATGGGTGCCATCATCGGAATCGTTGCGATTCTTGCTATGGCAATAATTCTCACGGTTTACATCCGCAAGCGCCAGAAAGGTGGTATTTTTGACATAATCGTCGGTGTGGCCGTGTATATGATTTTCTTTTATTTTGCATCCAATACCGTTGCTAATCTGCTTTTTGGTACAATCCTCAAGAGTTTCGTCGACGTCAAGCCGGTTCTTATAATCGTAATTGCGCTCACGACAACACTTGTTCCGATGTTTGGCCGCCTTCTTTCCTTGAAGCTGATGGGTAAAAACATGAACACAGTCGCCGATGCGTATACCGTCGGCATGGGAATAATGCTTACCGAAGGTTTCCTTTATATGGTTGACCTTCTCATGGTAATAGTATCATGCAATACAATCAACAAAATGGGACTCGAATCAATTCTCTCCAATGCAACATCACAGGATGAATTCACCAGTACCTTAACCAGTCTCACAGAGATGATTAATTACCGTGCTTCCGATTTCTTATATATGTCGGTGATTGCCATAGCCCTTATGGTATTCCATGTTGGGGTCACATCACTTATCTTTGCTGCATACCAGAAGAAAGAGGGCAAGCGTCTTTATGTCTTCAGCTTTGTGACATACTTCATAATCCAGCTTATCGGAGCCATGGCTAACTATGATGTAATACCTGACGGTGCCAAGGCTCTTATCACAGCACTAGTGGCAGCATTTGTAGCTTACATCGGCCTCAAGGTCTACAACATCCATTACAAGAATGAGGAGCCGAGAGAGAAAGCCCGAATCGAAAAAGAAAAGACCAAAATGCCGAAATTCGATAATCTGAGCAAATTATAAGAACAGCCGCCGGACAGATGCCGGATGGTACACTTCCGTCGGCAAACAGCCGCGGAAGTTTCCTGTCCGGCTTTATAAAGCACGCGGATACAGCTTATGGCTGGTGAAACGGTAGCGCCGCGTGAATTATATTACACATACCGCGCGCGAAAGTGTACCACCCGGGTCCCATCCACTAAGCCCGCAGACATAAGCCAAGGGCAAATGTTATGTCAAGGGCTTCATTACCAGATCTTCATACGGTACATCCACATCAAGTTCGCCGGCTTCTTTGAGGATGTCTTTGAGGAGTTCAAAAGCCTCTTTCTCAAAGGTTGGGTCGGTTTTCCAGGTGTCCTGGGATTTGTAACGCTCGATGATGATGGCGATTTTATCAACGTCGATGTCAGTAAACTGTGGTGCGATTATTTCAGCGATATCCTCACTTGAATGGGAAGCGACGTAAGCCATGCCTTTTTCGATAGCGCGGGTGAAACCGCTTATGATTTCCGGATTATCATCTATGAAACTTTGCTTTGCGCAGTAGGCAGTGTAAGGAACATAGCCGCTTTCAACACCGAGGGAAGCTACGACGTAGCCGTCGCCGGCAAGCTCAAGGGATGTGGCACCGGGTTCGAACTCAACGGTGTAATCACCCTGACCGCCGGAAAAAGCACCGGCAGTGAGACCGAAATCAATATTCTGGACAATGTCGATTTCGGAAAGGTCAATGCCCTTCTGTTTGAGAACATATTCAAGAACCATCTGAGGCATGCCGCCGGCGCGGCCGCCGAGGACTGTTTTACCCTTGAGGCTGTTCCAGTCAAAATCAGGTTCTTCAGAGCGGGAGACAAGGAAATTTCCGGCGCGCTGGGTAAGCTGTGCAAAATTTACAGCGTAGTCTTTGGCGCCCTGGGCATAAGCATAAATGCTGGCTTCGGAACCCATGAAGCCGATATCGGCATTGCCGGAGAGGAGGGCGGTCATAGTTTTGTCGGCACCAAAACCGGTCTCTACGGTGAGGTCGATGCCCTCGTCCTTAAAATATCCCAGTTCAATTGCGACGTACTGAGGCGCATAGAAAATCGAGTGAGCCACCTCGTTCAGTGTTATTTTGGTCAGCTCATCGGATTTGTCGTGTGAGCAGCCGGACAGAAGTCCGATTGTGGTAAGAGCGGCAAGAATCAATGCGAGAATTCTTCTTTTTTTCATTATAACCTCCAAAAATTACGATACTTTACTATATTCAGAGGCAGGGATAAAGGTCACTGATAATTTACACAATAAGTGTATGATTTTTGCCCGCAATGTTGAGAAAAAAGCAGGACCCAAATAGTCATTCAGTATTTTTCAGCAATTTAAAATAGCTGCGGTTGGTTTCTATGATTCCTGATTTCACGAGCCGGCCAATCTCAGTCGACATGGCACTCCGCTCTACACCGAGGTAGTCCGCGAGTGCCTGTCTGTTAAAAGGAATAACAAATTCATTGCTTCCGGCGGCCATAGCGCAGTCATTCAGGTAGGCGAGCAGCTTCTGTGCGGTGGTTTTCCGGGCGGCATACTTAAGTTTTCTGTTAAGATACATATTTTTACGGGCGACAATCCCAAGAAGATTCCGGATCAAAATATCGTGAAGCGGGTTACGGACATCGTGAGGATTCAGAATTTTTTCACTGTTTAGAAACAATATCGAGCAGTCAGTGTTGGCGGAGATATCCACCATGAGCTGTGGCACTCCGGCGCATACAAAAGCCTCAGCAAAAAGAGAACCGGCTCCAACGGATGCTGTTATGCTGCGGCATCCATAGTAATCGTCCTGCAGAATATGAAGTTCTCCTTCCAGCACGATTCCGATAAAATCGGCCGCTTCGCCTCGCATTCTTATATATTCTCCTTTGACGTATTGCTTTATTACCGCCTTAAGATTCTCAAGTACCGCAGGCAGATTTTTTTTATCAATACCCTCAAAAAGTTCATTTGATTGGATGATTTTGTAATATTTTTCAAAAATTTCCTGCATTTTTGCTCCTTATTTGTTGGAAATCCAACATAATTAATAAGCAAAGTCTATTATAATGACGCCATAAAGTCAAGGAGGCATATTAAAATGATAAGAAAAATAATACACATTGATGAGGATAAATGTAACGGCTGCGGAATATGTGCGACAGCCTGCCATGAAGGCGCAATAGACATAATTGACGGCAAAGCGAAGCTGGTCAGGGAAAATTTCTGTGACGGTCTGGGTGACTGCCTTCCGGCCTGCCCGACCGGTGCGATAACTTTTGAGGAGCGTGAGGCTCCGGCATATGATGAAGCAGCGGTAATGAAGGCGAAACAGTCTGACAGAACTCTTATGAACTGGCCGGTTCAGATCAAGCTTGCGCCAGTATGTGCGCCGTATTTTGACGGAGCCGATCTGCTTATCGCCGCGGACTGCACGGCATATGCATATGCAGGTTTTCATAGCGAGCTTCTTAAGGACAGAGTTGCGCTAATCGGCTGTCCGAAGCTTGATGCAATCGATTACAGTACCAAACTCTCCGAGATTGTCAGGAACAATAATATCCGGTCAGTAACCATTGTCCGCATGGAGGTTCCGTGCTGCGGTGGTCTTGAGATGGCGGCGGCGAATGCCCTGAAAGCAAGCGGAAAGCTTATTCCATGGCAGGTTGTGACTATTACAGTTGAAGGAAAAATCAAGAATTAAGGAGTTCACAAAATCTTCACAAAAAAATTAGCACTCACCTCTTGACAGTGCTAATAATTGGGTGTATAACATAGTCAAGAACAAAGGAAAGGAACCAAAAGAGGTAAGAAAGATTGAATAAGTACCTTGAGGTTGCTGAAACATCCCGGTTCCAAAGTAACAAGGTAACAAGGTTTGATTTTATAAAAAGGAGAGATGACTTATGTTGATGCCTAGTATTTTTGGAGAGAATTTATTTAACGATGATTGGATGGACTTTGGATTCCCAGAAGTTGACAAAGCTTTGTATGGCAAACATGCAGGACATGTTATGAAGACCGATGTTAAGGAAACAGATGCCGGTTATGAAGTCGACATTGACCTTCCGGGCTTCAAGAAAGATGAGATAAGTGCTAAGCTTGATGACGGTTACTTAACAATCAGTGCTTCTAAGGGTCTTGACAAAGACGAGAAGAACAAAGAAGGCAAGTACATCCGTAAGGAACGTTATGCCGGAGCTATGAGCCGTAGCTTCTATGTTGGCGGGGACGTCACAGAAGAAGATATCAAGGCTAAATACGAAGACGGTATCTTAAGACTCAGCATTCCTAAGAAGGAAGCTAAGGCAGTCGAGAACAAGAAATACATTGCAATCGAAGGATAACCTACAGTATTGAATGAATAAGAAAGGAAGCGATTGTTATGGATAAGAATCCTAAACATCCGTTAAAGAAAAAGAAAGTTCACCAGAAGGTCAATGCCACAGCAGGCCTGAATATGGAAGAACAGGAGACCTCAGGTAAGCATAAAAAACATGTTTACGAATAAATAAAATAAGTTCCGCAGTCTGTGAAAGCAGGCTGCGGAATTTTTTTTGACCAAAAGTTACATTTTCAGCTACCAAAAGTTACATTTGTAACATAAATGCATATAAATGTGCTAGATTAAATTTATTAATTGAGTATCTACATGAAAATATTTTTGTAAGGAGAATAAATTATGTTTGGTACAGAAAAACAAAAGACAGGTTATCCGTCTATAGATAAACCATGGCTTAAATTCTATGATAAAGCTCTTAATGAATCTGATATACCGGAATGTAGCGCATATCATCTGTTATATCAAAATAACAAGGATTATATGGATGATGTTGCACTCATCTACTTTAACAGAAAAATTAAGTTCAAGGAATTGTTTGAGAATATCAGAAAAACGGCTATGTCTTTGACTGCATTGGGAATAGGCAAAGGAGATATCGTAACACTTCAGGTATTAAATATGCCTCAGACTGTATATCTTTTTTATGGTTTAAGTTATATAGGCGCTGTAGCGAATATGATATACTTCTCCGCTTCAGTAAAAGAAACAAATGAAATACTGATTAATACAAAATCCAAAATGTATATTGCCATTGACTCCTTGTGGGAAACTCATAAGGAGTCAATAAAAAAAACTGATGTACAGCATGTATTATTACTTAAAATAGCAGAAACAGCGGATATTGTTACCAAAACAATTATTAATATTAAGTCTAAAGCAGTCAAAACTACTAATTGTATGAACTGGAAGCAGTTTCTTAAATATGGAAACAGTATTTCAGTAATTGATGAAGTCAATGAATCCCGGATTCCCGTTGCAATGGTATATACAGGTGGTACTACCGGGAAATCAAAAGCAGTTGTTCTTTCAAGTAAAAGTATGAATGGTCTTGTATATCAATACACTTACGCTTTACCTGAATTAAAACGTGGAGGAAAGCTTATGAATTCAATACCTCCATTTGTTGCATATGGAATTGTATTTGACCTACATATGCCTTTATGCCGTGGTATAAAAAATATATTAATTTTAGATCCTTCTCCTGAAAATGCAGCTTCTAATTTTTATAAATATTGCCCCAATTATTACATATGTGGGAGTCCACAGAATGAAAGTATTATGAATCACCCCGGAATCCAAAAGATGAATTTGGATTTTATTAAAGTTTTCGCTGTAGGCGGCGATACAGTTACTCCCGCATTTGAAGAGAGAGCAAATAAATTTTTAAAAAACCACAATGCCGATACGACCATATTGGTTGGATATGGAATGACCGAAGCAGCAGCTACAGTTGCTACCTCATTGCCTAAAGTAAGCAGGGTAGGAACAGTTGGTATTCCATTACCCGGAACAATAATTAAGGTTGTAGAACCTGATACTATAAATGAGTTGCCATACAACCATGATGGAGAGATATGTTTTAGTACACCGACAATGATGCTTGGGTATTACAAAAACGAAGAAGAAACAGACAATATTATCAAAGTGCATAATGACGGAAAAAAATATATCCACTCCGGAGATATCGGTCATATAGACGAGGATGGATTTGTCACAATATCAGGCAGAATTAAACGTATCATTGCAACATGGGGAAATAATGCGTATCACAAGGTATTTCCAAAATTGATAGAAGATATGTTTGTGGAAATTGAAGGGATTCATGAAGTTTCCATTGTCGGAAGGAAAATAACGAACGTCTTTTGTGAACTTATTGCTTTTGTCGTTTTAGATAAAGGTAATAACAAAGAAAATACCGAGCGGTTATTAAGAAATATATCTGATGAAAAACTTGATACTTGGGAACGTCCGGTTGAATATCGTTTTATTGATGCACTTCCAAGAACGACCATAGGTAAAGTAAATTACAGAGAACTTGAAAAAGAGATAAATGATTATGGAAGGTACGAGAAATAAAAATATTTTATGTATAAAAAAATGAATCCATCTAATAACTTACCTGGATTATTTCATTACAAAGCAGCTACATATGGTGACGCAATAGGACTGACGATATTAATCGGTTCGTTGGTTGCTTTTGAAAAGAAGAAATTGTCTTGAAATGACAGGAGAATATACGGAAAGGAAGAAAAAAAGTTGGCAGAAAATAACGAAGGACAGGTTGCAGCAAAAAATGAACGAAAATATTATCTGGATAATATCCGTATATTAATAATATTAGGACTGTTTGTTGCACATTCTTGTGAAATGTATCACCTGCAGGATGGATTCTATATTGAAGGTGCTAAATCTTTAATCCCTACAATAATATACAATTCACTAAGAAGCTGGTATATGGCGACTCTATTTTTAATAGCAGGATTAACCACAATGTATAGTCTAAAAAAAAGAACTATCAAGGAATATTATACTGAAAGATGTAAAAGACTGCTTATTCCATTTTTAGCAGGAATACTTTTATTGGTACCGATTCAGTCATATTTTGTAATGAAAAATCATTATGGGTTCAATGGAAATATTTTTGAGGCGTATGTACACTTTTTTACTACATATTCTGATGGTTTTTATGGGTATGATGGAGGCTTTACCCCATCACATTTATGGTTTTTGATATATTTATTTTTGATTTTTTTAGCAACATTCCCAATTATCAGATTTAAGTCAAAGACTACAAATCAGATAAAGGTTAAGGCAGCTTCACTTATATGGTTTACACTTTCAATTTACATAATTTCATATGGACAAAGTGATGAATCACCTGTTAAATATATTGCTTTCTTTGCTTTAGGATTGTTGTTGTACGATAATGTTGAATTTTATAAATTAACCGCAAAATATAGTTGGAGTCTGCTATTAATTGGCATAATTACAAATATATGTATGGGATTTATGCTGATGAAAATGGATGAAATAAGTGTGTGGACAGCAGATTATGCATGGATGCACCTGATATGGGCGGTTTCATGTACAACTATGGTCTTTGGTGTAATTGGAACCGGTCAGAAATATATAAACTATACAAACAGGTTCTTTAAGAAAATATCGAACAGTTCATTTGCAATTTATTTCATTCATATGACTGTATTGCTCCCTGTTGGGTATTTTGTAATTAAATACCTTAACAGTAACGTGTTTATTCAGATACTGATAACTATGAATATCTCCTTTATTGTTACGGTTTTACTGGTTGAAATATGTAAAAAAATACCCGATGTCAGGTTTGTTTTGGGTTTGAAGTGATAAAGGAGCTTACATAAAAATTGAAAGAAATAGACATCAGACAACAAAAAAGATTTACAGACTACCAGTCAAAAAAGGCTGATATGCTAAAAGCTGATATTCCCATAAAAAACAAGCTAATTATCAGAAAAACATTAAGACCACTTTTAAGGTGCATGCTGCGGATACAAAGAAAATTTAATCATTTTCATGTGGAATTATTAAATGAAATAAAAGATACCGATAAAACTGTAATTTATGCAGTAACTCATATAGGAAAGTGGGATTTTGAAATTATTAATGAGCAGATAGCAAAACCATTTTATATTCTGGCGGCAGATTTTATAAACATAAATAAAGGTTTTAACGGCTTGTTTATGAAATTAAACGGTGTTGTTTACGTTAATGAAAAAAGTAATATAGACAGGCATAATACTAAAGAAATAATGATACGACTGCTAAAAGCCGGAAATTCTATGATGATTTTTCCGGAAGGGACATGGAACTTTTCAGAAAACGAACTCATATATGATATTCCTTATGGTACAGCTTCAATTTCGATTGAAACCAATACTCCGATTATCCCGATAGCTATTGAACAGTATGAAAACAGATTTGTTATCAATACCGGAGAAAAAATTATGCCTGATAATTCTATTCCTGATCTTACACAAAAGATACGGGATACTTTGGCAAGCCTTAAATGGGAAATCTGGTATAAACAAGGAATACGCGAACGTAATAAATTAGATGATGATTATTGGAATGGATTTGTTCAACAACGTGTTATGGAATGGGCAGGTTATTCGATGGACGAACAGATAATCAACACTTTTGTTCCAAAAGAAAAAAGAGCACATTTAGAATTATGTGAAAAATTTGGGTTTGAGAAAATACCACTAAGATACAGGAATATTCAATTCAATAAATTATTTAAGGAGAAATACAATGATGAACGCAGATGAAATGACCGGGTATCCATCAATAGATAAGCCTTGGTTAAAATATTACTCTAAAGAATTTATCAACAAACCGTTGAAAAAATGTACAGTATATCAAAATGTATATACTAGCAATTCTGAACATATGTCAGATATTGCACTGATTTACTTTAATAACAAAATATCTTACAGAACTTTATTCAGAGAAGTGGACAGGTGTGCATACTCATTAAAGTGTATGGGAATCCAAAGCGGAGATATTATTTCTCTTTGCACAGCAGGAACTCCTGAATCCATATACCTTCTTTTAGCAGCTAATAAGTTAGGGGCTGTATGTAACTTTGTAAATCCATTTTTTACAGAAGAACAATTATCATCGAGAATTAACGAGACACATAGTAAAGTTTTGTTTGTATTGGACAGTTTTTATAAACAGATTCAACCTGTTATTAATAAGCTTAATATTGGAAAAATAATTATAATCCCCGCTCTTAATTCAGCTTCAATATTAATCAGAAGTCTTAATATATTAAAAAGGAATGTCCATATTAAGTATTCAGATAAGTTGGTAAGCTGGCAGTCGTTTGTTGATAAAAAAATAAAAGTTGAACCTACAACTGCAGCAGATTATATCCCAAACCATGATGCAATTATGGTGTGTTCATCCGGAAGCACCGGTGCATCTAAAGGTATTGTACTTACAAACGATGGGATAAATGCAACAATTCAAAATTATGACTATGGTTATGACTATTTAAGAGGTGACATATTCTTACAAATGGTTCCTATATGGTTTTGTACAGGATGTGTTCTAAGCATAATTATGCCACTACAAAGAGGGATTACCGTTATACTGGAACCAAGATATGGTATCAAAGAATTTATAAGCAATTTAAAAAAGTATTCTATTTCTTTAACGTTAGTTTCGCCAAGTTTTTGGGTTGGCATTATGAATAGTTCACAATCAGACAAATTGGACTTATCGGTTATGAAATATCCTATTACCGGAGGCGAACAGATTCTTTCAGATACAGAAGATGAAATCAACGCATTTCTAAAGGCTAGAGGATGTCAATACCCGTTATTGAAAGGTTATGGTATGAGTGAGTTAGGTTCAACCCTTACGACGACTTCAAGATTACACTCAAAAAAGAATAGTGTCGGTTATCCTATACTTGGAAAAGCAATAGTATCTGCTTTTGACATAGAAACAGATTCAGAATTGAAATATGGAGAGAGAGGAGAAATTCGTGCAATTACCCCTGCCCATATGAAAGGTTATTTTAATAACGAGGAAGCAACATCCGAGTTTTTCAAGGAAGACTCCAAAGACCAGATATGGGCATGCACAGGTGATATAGGATATGTTGATGAAGAAGGATATATGTTTATTCTGGGTCGTTCCACAGATAGTTATAAATCGGATAACGGAAGAGTAATTTATCTGTTTGATGCCGAACAGGTAATTTTAAAGGATAAAAACATCAGTTTATGCAAAGTCATCGATACCACATATAAGTCAAAAAAAGTATCTGCAGCACATATCATTCTGAAAAGTGACGAAAACATTAATGAGGTTATTAAAAGACTATATTTAAACTGCACTGAATCATTGCCGGCAGATGAAGTCCCACAGTTGTGGAAAATCCGAAAAACTATGCCTGTACATAAAAGTGGAAAAAGAGATGTAGAGGCTTTGAAAAACGAATGTTCAGGGTATTATGATTCAGAAGGAAATATTATTGAAAACATCAGGTAAAAAATATGGATACAAAAGAACCTCATTTATTCGTTCCATTTAAGGAAGTGGAAACTTATTTCGTAATTTTTCAATAGAAATAAGAGGAGTCGAGAACCTGATAGAAGTAAATGTTTGCCACTTGCTGATGGTGTGGGATAAAAAAGGGCACGGAACAAAATCCGCGCCCTTTCCTTTATTGTTTTATTTTATAAATTCCATTCCCAGTTTCTTACAATTTCAAGGTCTTCTCCGTATTCAGAGATATGAGCCTTGTGCTCAACGAGGATGTCATTCATCTTCTGAGTGAGGAATGAACCTCTGTTGCCAAGCTGTGGAAGATATTTAAGTGCTGACTTAACAAGATCGAAACGGTCAATCTTGTTCTGTACACGCATATCAAACGGAGTAGTAATAGTACCTTCTTCATGGTATCCGTATACATGGATGTTACGGTTAGCTCTTCCGTAAGTAAGCTCATGTACAAGTGTAGGATAACCGTGGAATGCGAAGATAACCGGCTTATCCTTGGTAAACAGAGCGTTGAAATCAGCATCTGTAAGTCCGTGAGGATGTCTCTCATGTGACTCAAGTTTCATAAGGTCAACTACGTTGACAAATCTGATCTTAAGCTCCGGAATGTTCTCACGAAGGATTGTTGTAGCAGCAAGTGCCTCAAGTGTAGGAGTATCGCCGCAGCAAGCCATTACGATATCCGGCTCTTCGCCCTGGTCGTTGCTTGCCCATTCCCAGATACTTACACCCTGTGTACAATGCTTAACGGCCTGCTCCATTGTAAGCCACTGATGGCTAGGATGCTTTGATGCAACGATTACGTTGACATAGTTTTTGCTCTTGATGCAGTGGTCAAAGCATGAGAGGAGGCAGTTTGCATCAGGTGGGAGATACATACGGACAACATCTGCTTTTTTGTTAGCAATGTGGTCAAGGAATCCCGGATCCTGATGTGTAAATCCGTTGTGATCCTGCTGCCATACATTGGATGCAAGGATAAGGTTGAGGGATGCAATTTTCTGTCTCCAAGGAAGTGAATTACATACCTTAAGCCATTTAGCATGCTGTGCTGCCATTGAATCAACAACTCTGATGAATGCTTCGTAGCTTGCGAAGAAACCGTGACGTCCGGTAAGAAGGTAACCTTCAAGCCATCCCTCGCACATATGCTCGCTGAGGTATGAATCCATGATTCGTCCGTCTTTTGCAAGGCAGTCATCAGTAGGTATAATCTCTGCATTGAAGTCTCTGTTTGTAGCTTCAAATGCTTTGTAAAGTCTGTTTGACATAGACTCATCCGGTCCGAAGATACGGAAGTTCTTTGACTCTTCATTAAGTCTGAATACGTCTCTTACATATCCGCCGAGTTCAAGCATATCCTGCGCGATAGTCTCACCAGGTTTCTTAACTTCAACAGCGTACTTGGTGAAGTCAGGAAGTCTTAAGTCGCGTAAAAGCTTACCGCCGTTAGCATGCGGGTTGGAGCTGATACGTGCATCACCTTCAGGGCAGAGTGCACGGAGTTCAGGGATAAGTCTGTAATTTTCATCAAAAAGTTCTTCCGGTTTGTAGCTGAGTAACCAGTTCTTGAGAAGTTCAAGGTGCTCAGGCTTGTCCATCATGATAGGTACCTGATGTGCACGGAAGCTGCCTTCAATCTGAAGCCCATCAACAACCTTAGGACCTGTCCATCCCTTAGGTGTACGAAGTACGATCATAGGCCAGAACGGACGCTCTTCACATCCTTCTTCTCTTGCCTTACGCTGAATTTCCTTAATCTCTTCGATAACGGTGTTAAGTGTTTCAGCCATAAGCCTGTGCATTGTCATAGGATCATCGCCCTCAACAAAATACGGCTTCCATCCGCATCCGTGGAAGAAACTCTCAACCTCGTCATGTGAGATACGTGCAAAAACAGTAGGGTTGTTAATCTTATATCCGTTAAGATGAAGGATTGGAAGTACCGCACCGTCAGTAACCGGATTAAGGAACTTATTTGAATGCCATGCTGTGGCAAGAGGACCTGTTTCAGCCTCGCCGTCTCCGACGATACATGCTGTGATAAGATCCGGATTATCGAAAACGGAACCAAAAGCATGTGCAATTGAATATCCAAGTTCACCGCCCTCGTTAATTGAACCCGGTGTTTCCGGTGCAACGTGGCTTGAGATACCGCCAGGGAATGAGAACTGCTTGCAAAGTTTCTTCATTCCTTCATAATCCTGACTCACATTAGGATAAACTTCACTGTAGCTTCCTTCAAGATATGAGTTTGCCACGAAAAAGTTTCCGCCATGTCCCGGACCTGAAATAAGAATCATATCGAGGTCATATCTTTTAATAACACGGTTAAGGTGTGTATATACGAAGTTCTGACCCGGAACTGTTCCCCAGTGTCCTACGATTTTTTTCTTAACCTGCTCTCTTGTAAGAGGCTCTCTTAAAAGAGGATTGTCAAGCATGTAGAGCTGTGCTGCTGACAAATAGTTCGCTGCACGCCAGTATGCGTTCATTTTCTCAAGATATTCATCTGTGAGCTCATGTTTTTCAATGCAATCTTTTGATGCCATAAAAACTCCTTTCCTATATAACACTGCCCTTGTCAACAGGCAGTAAAAAATGTAAATTCAAGCATCCGGACAGTTTGCCGGAAACTATACCGCCAAATATTATATCAAATCTGCCATGAATAGACAAACAACATGTTCCAAAAAAAATACACATCTTATACATATATTTTTAGAGGTACAGGAGAAAAATCCGCTGCGAGTGCAATGTCCAAAAAACAATATACTACATGTACAATTATTACTATGTCTATAAATGCCCTACATAGAGTAAAATAAGAATATCTATATGATGTAACATAGGAGAAGGAGATTGCGGGTATGGACGAGAATTTACAGGAAAATAAAGAACTAAATACAGAAAACATACCGGAGGATATAGTAATAGGAATTGCGGAGGAGACAAAAGAGACTGCCGGTAAGAAACCTAAAGTAAAAAGAGAGAAGAAAGCTAAGGCCCCGAAACAGCCGAAACAGCCGAAAGCGCCTAAAGAGCCGAAACTTAAGAAACATAAGAAGAAAGCGGAATCCCCGTTGGAAGAAGTGCAGCTGGAGACAGAACAGCCGGAAATTGAAGAAGTGCATGCAGAGGATGCCGCCACAGAAGTGACGGAACAGCCACAGGCAGCCGGACCTAAGAAACAGGGATTTAAAGCACTGGTTAAGAAGTTTGCCAAAACCGCATTTACGGGGCAGGATAAGAGCAGACCATTTACCAAGCAGATTAAGTTCAGACTTGTTGTATCATTTATAATTCCGGTAATATTCCTTGTGCTTCTGGGAATCATATCATACAGCACAGCTAAGACCACTATAGTCAAGAACTATGAGTCAACTGCAGAGAATACGATTGACAGCAGTGCAAGTTACATTAATCTCATAATGTCGGATACGGTAAGCCGTGCCAATCAGCTTGTAGTTGACAGTAATGTTGCTTATTACTATATGAATTATAATGAGAAGGATGCAGCAAGTTTTGCTGATTACTTTAATAATATATCATCGGTTATGAATACACTCACCCAGAGCGCTGTAGGCGTTAAGGATGCGATGCTTATAGGAAAGCTAGGCAAGCCGATAATGACAATCCAGAATACGGGAGGCGGTTCGCTTTCATATGAAGATTTTCTTGCATCAGATGAAGGCAAATTCTGGAGTGAGAATGAGTATGCAACCAAAGGATGGTATGGTGAGCATAAATATATTGATGGTGCGATGTCACTCAAGTCGGGAGATTATGCGGCTTATTTCATAAGAAGATTCTCGGACGGAGAAGGATTTGCTGTTTTTGACCTTAAAGCATCGGAAGTTAAGAATTCACTTGATGCAGCGGTTGTAAGCGATAATACATTTGCGGCATTTGTTACAGCGGACGGAAGAGAGACGATTGCTTCCAGGAAAGATAATGTTGACAGCGTTTTTGCAGGAGAAGAATTCTGGGAAAAAGCAGTTAACGGCGAAGATGAAAAGGGTAGCGAATACGTTAAGTTTAACGGAAAGAAGCAGCTCTTTGTATATTCCAAGGTGGGAGACACGGGCGCTATGGTATGCTGTGTAATACCGGAGTCCGATATACTTAAGTCGGTAACACTTATAAAGATACTTACATTTGCTTTTGTCATAATCGGAACTATAGCGGCAATGCTTATCGGATTATATACAGCAGGCGGAATTGTTAAAGCTACCAGGGAATTTTCCAAGTCATTCCGTAAAGTTGCAAGCGGTGACCTGACAGCCAAACTTAAATTAAAGCGTCAGGATGAATTTGGTGTTATGGCTGATGACACGAATGAAATGATCGGCAAGATACGCGGACTGGTTACTGATGTTGCGGGATTCGGACGTAATGTATCTGATGCGGCAGGAGAACTTTCTGATGCGGCAGCATATATCAATGATTCTATTAAGAATGTTTCGGTTGCAATGTCCGATATGGATGCCGGAATAGTGTCACAGGTAGAAGATACGGATAACGGATATCATCAAATGGAGGCATTTGCGGAAAGCATTAATGCCATAACCAATAAAGCAGAAGTTATCGGCAATGTTGCCAAATCAACGAAAACAATTGTTGAAGAAGGAACAACGGTTGTTGCTGATTTGAAAGTACAGTCACTTTCAACAGCTGAGCTTACAGGAACAATCATTACGGATATCCGTGAATTGCAAAGCAAGTCAGCTGATATCGGAAGTGTTATTGAGACAATTAACGGAATTGCAAAACAGACAAACATGCTTTCACTTAATGCTTCTATTGAAGCAGCAAGAGCAGGAGCAGCAGGAAGAGGATTTGCGGTTGTAGCCGATGAAATAAGAAAGCTTGCTGATCAGTCTGTTGCAGCAGTCAAAGATATAGAGAGTATCATTAAAAATATCCAGAACCAGACTATCAAGACAGCGGAATCTGCCGGTAACGCCGGGGAAATGCTTAAGAGCCAGTCTAAGGCACTTAACGGAACAGTTGATATGTTTGGCAGAATAGGTACACAGTTCGATGAACTTTTGGGTGAGATAACCGAAATTCTCACAGGCATGCGTTCAATTGCCGAAAGCAAGGATAATGTGCTTGATACCATTAAGAATATCGCTGCTGTTACTGAAGAGACGAGCGCATCCACGACTACGGTCAAGGATACGGTCCAGGCAGAAGTAAGTGCGGTTGAGGCGTTAAGTATCAGAGCGGAGGAACTTACAGAGAAAGCCAAAGAACTTGAAAATGCAATTCAGGCATTTACAACCTAGCAGAATATAGTTATACATAAGATATCGGGAATGCAGTCAGTTATATTTATGCATTCCCGATTTGTGTTTTATCTGTGTTTTCAATAGAAATATGTTGACAGCATATAGCTGTGGTGGTATATTACACTTGTTAGGTGTACTAGTTGAAATAGTACAGTGATAAAAAGCGATAAATATGGGAGAAAAAGATGAAGAATGTTTTAGAATATTTGGAACGCTCATATGAGAAGTTCCCTGATAAAACAGCGGCCATAGACGAGAAAACCCGATGTACATACAGCGAGCTTTACTTCAGGGCAAGACAGATTGGTACATATTTTGCAGGAGAGGTAGCACCGCGTAACCCGATTGTGGTATTTGCGGAAAAGAGTGTTGATGTGCTTCAGGTATTTATGGGAAGTGTGTATGCGGGATGTTTTTATGTGTTAATTGACCCGTCATTCCCAATACAGAGAATACAGCAGATACTTGGTGTATTGTCTCCGTCGATAGTTGTCACTACGCAGGAGCATAAGGACAAACTTGATGAATCCGGATATACAGGCAGAACAATTATGATGGCTGATATTCCGTCTGATTTGAATGAAGAGATACTTGAATCAATAAGAAAGCAGAGCATAGATACCGATCCGTTATACGGTATTTTTACATCAGGTTCGACAGGTGTGCCTAAGGGCGTTGTTATCTGTCACCGCTCGGTTATTGATTTTATAGATAATTTTACGGAAATATTCGGTATTACGGATAAGGATGTAATGGGTAACCAGGCACCGTTTGACTTTGATGTGTCGGTTAAGGATATCTATTCGTGCCTTAAGACCGGAGCGACGCTTGTAATCATACCGAAAGCATATTTTATGTTCCCTAATAGTGTTGTCGATATGCTTGACAATAACGGGGTAACGACACTTGTATGGGCTGTATCGGCACTTTGCCTGCTTAACAGACTTCACGGACTTAAATATAAAGTTCCGTCAGCAATTAATAAAATTATGTTCAGTGGCGAGATGATGCCGATAAAACAGCTTAATGCATGGAGAAATTATTATCCTGATGCAATGTTTGTCAATCTTTACGGACCGACGGAAATTACATGTAACTGCACATACCACATCCTTGACAGAGAATATTCGGATGATGACAAGCTTCCGATGGGTAAGGCATTTCCTAATGAGAGAGTGTTCCTTCTTGATGAGGATGATAATCTTATAACACAGGCAGGAGTTTCCGGTGAAGTATGTGTTGCGGGAACGGCACTTGCGTTAGGTTACTATAACAATCCGGAGATGACGGATAAGGCATTCGTACAGAACCCGCTTAACAAATGTTATCCGGAGATAATATACAGAACCGGAGATCTGGCTTCATATGGTGAAGACGGGCTTATGTATTTTGCGGGACGTAAGGATTTCCAGATTAAGCATATGGGACACAGAATAGAACTTGAAGAGATAGATTCTGCAATCAACGCTGTATGCGGAGTGGAGAGAGCATGTACTTTCTTCGATGATGTCAAGAACAAAATAGTAACGTTCTATGTCGGAAATGTAGAGCGTAAGGATATAATTGACGAACTTAAGACCAAGGTGCCGGAATTTATGGTGCCGAATGTATTTATGCAGGTTGAAGAGATGCCGCTTACCAAGAACGGTAAGCTTGACAGGGCATTCCTTAAGGAACAGTACAGAGCGGGAGGCAGACATGGAGCTTAATATTATTAAAGAAGCAAGAGACAAATTCGGCTCGCCGCTTTATATTTTTGACCTGGATAAGCTTAAAGAGCGCGTTATGATGATCAAGGAGCGCGTAAAGAGTGCGCAGTGCTGTTATGCAATGAAAGCAAACCCGTTTCTTATTAAGCCGATGAATGAATACGTCGACAAATATGAAGTGTGCTCTCCGGGAGAATATGAAATCTGCCACAGAATGGGAATTGCTCCTGAGAAAATAGTGGTGTCGGGAGTCAATAAGACACATGAGTCCATGGACAGAATCATGAAGCTTTCCGGAGGAAAGGGTATTTTTACCATTGAATCTGAGGAACATTATGATATACTTTCAAAGGTATGTGCCGAACAGCAGACCGATATTAAAGTTATCATAAGGCTTTCAAGCGGCAACCAGTTCGGTGTTGACAAGGATATGTTTGAACATATCGCATCTGAGATTGCAAATGACAAACATCTTGAGTTATACGGACTTCATTATTATTCAGGTACGCAGAAAAAACTCTCCAAAGTGGAGAAGGAACTTGCCATGCTTGATGAATATGCCGGAGAACTGAAGGACAAATACGGATTTGAGCTTAAAGAACTCGAGTACGGACCGGGACTTCCGGTTACTTATTTCGAGAGCGATAAGCCTGTGAACGAGGCAGGTGAGCTTGATGAATTGGCAGATTTGCTTGACAAAATAGTGAACTTCCGTCATATTACTATAGAGATGGGTAGATACATTGCTACATGTTGCGGATACTATATTACATCTGTAATGGATGTTAAGCATACAGACGGAGTTAATTATGCTATAGTTGACGGAGGAATCCATCAGCTTAATTACTACGGACAGAGTATGGGAATGAAGAAACCGCATATGAAGCTTGTCTCAGAGAATAATTCAGAACCAAAGCCGTGGAACATATGTGGGTCACTGTGTACGGTTAATGATGTCATCTTAAGAGGCATTGAATTTACCGACATAAGCAAGGGAGATTTCTTCGTATTTGAAAGCTGCGGAGCTTATTCGGTTACCGAATGTATGGCACTTTTCTTAAGCAGGGAACTGCCACAGATAGTATTTTATTCAGATAATAGCGGTTTTACCGTTGCGCGTAAGCCGATGGGAACCGATGTTATAAATTCACAGATGGAGGGATAAAGATGGAAGAGTTATTAGAGATTCTGGAGGATATTCAGCCGGGCGTTGATTATGCTAATTGTAAGACACTTATTGATGATCATATTCTTGATTCATTCGGAATATTATCACTTGTGTCTGAAATCGAGGATGCATTCGATATCGAAGTATCACCGGCAGAACTTGTAGCAGAGAATTTCAACTCAGCAGAAAGTCTTTGGAAGATGATTTGCAGACTTAAAGAAGAGGAGTAAGATAATGGCATACCATACGATAGCTTATTTTGCTGTCTTTTTGCCTATTGTCATTCTTCTTTACCAGGTATTTCCTAAGAAAATCAGATTTGCCGTGATATTGGCAGCGGATATTGTATTTTTCTGGCTGTTCAGCGGCAAACTGATTATATATCTGGTTTGTGCTTCACTTATTACTTATTTTATAGGATTGTGGCTTGAGAAGATTGCTCTTAATCCGGGCGAACTTAGCAATAAGCTTGTTACCAAGAAAAAAAGACGCGTGCTTGCATTAGGTATTTTATTAAACCTTGCAGTGCTTGTTGTACTTAAATACACTAATTTTTTCGGACAGACATTGTCCGATATACTTAACATTTTTAAAGTTGACTGGACATATAAACCGATCAGGTTTATGATTCCAATCGGACTTTCATTTTACACACTTGAGATTATATCATATCTTACAGATGTGTACAGGGGAACACAGAAAGCTGAACATAATTTTGCCAAAGTTGCACTTTATCTGAGCTTTTTCCCACAGACGATGGAAGGACCGATTGCGAGATTCCATGAGACAGCGGACGCGCTTTATTCAGGCGAATCCATTAAGTTTGATAACCTTAAATTCGGTTACCAGAGAATACTCTGGGGATTGTTTAAGAAAATAGTGGTTGCAGACCGATTATATCCGACCGTTAAATACATATTCGGCAATTATGCCAATCTTGACGGTTCGATTGCACTTTTTGGCGCAATCTGTTATGTGACCCAGTTGTATATGGAATTTTCGGGATGTATGGACATTGTAATCGGAAGCGGCCAGATTTTCGGAATTACATTGCCGGAGAATTTCAGACAGCCGTTCCTTGCCAAGAATGCCGGTGATTTCTGGCGCAGATGGCATATTACACTTGGTACATTCTTTAAGGATTATATATTCTATCCGGTGTCGCTTGCCAAACCGGTAAAGAATTTCGCCAAGAAGGTTAAGAAAAGATGCGGACGTAATGTCAGCAAATTCGTGGCACCTACGGCAGCATTGTTCTGTGTATGGCTGAGTAACGGTCTGTGGCATGGAGCCAATTGGACATTTATTTTCTACGGAATGTACTATTTTGTACTTATTTTCATAGAAAATATACTGGAAGAACCGCTTAAGAAGTTTACCGAGAAATTACACATAAATATGGAGAGCATCGGATTCAGGATTTTCCGCGCAATCAAGCTTTTCATAATAGTTGTTACGGGAGAACTTTTCTTCAATGCGGCTTCGCTTAAGGATGGATTTAAGATGTTCGGAAGAATTTTTACAGACTTCCACATCAGCAAACTTACATCAAGCATATTCCAGCTTAAGATGGACAGATATGATATACCGGTTGTCGCTGTAGGTATTATTCTTGTGACGATTGTCGGTGCGTTTAAAGAGAAAAACATAGAGATCAGACGTAAAGTATCAGGCTGGGTTATTCCGGCGAGATGGGTATTCTGGTATGCGGCGATCATGCTTGTGATTATTTTCGGCGCATATGGAAGCGGTTATACAGCGGTTGACCTTATTTATGCCGGATACTAACCTGTAGAAAGGGTTAAGATATGTTAAAGAAGATTCTGCGTGCAGTTGGTTTTATGACAGGACTTGCCATAATACTTGCCGTGACATCAATTGTATTGAAACCAAAAAGTGATGTATATAATGCGGTCGGAGTTGATAAAAAGACAAAAGATTTCCACAAAGAGGCAGAACAGTCACTGGATCTGGTGTTTTTAGGAGACAGTGAAAGTTATTCGGCATTCAATCCGTTGCAGATGTACTCGGAGCAGGGATATACTTCCTATGTCTGCGGAACATCGCTTCAGAGATTGTGCGATACATATGTGCTCCTGCAGGAGTCATTTAAGACGCAGTCGCCGAAGGTTGTTGTGTTGGAGACTAATTGTTTTTTCAGATTTTCAGGACTTGCTGAGGATGATTCGGATAAAGTTATGAATACTTTTTCAAGAGTCGTACCTGTCCTTAAGTACCATGACAGATGGAAAACCTTTGTACCACTCAAGATTTTTAGACATATTGATAAGAACGAAGGACTTCTTAAAGGATTCCGCTACAGAACGGGAACAGAACCGTACAACGGCGGTGAATGGATGAAGAAGACAGAGAAAGTTGCAGGCACGGGAGCAAATGCGGAGTATTATATTAAGAAAATCAAGGAACTCGTTGAGGCCAATGGTGGTACACTGCTTCTTGTCAGTGTTCCGTCACCGGATAACTGGACTTATGCAAAGCACAATGCTGTTGAGAAAATTTCAGAAGAGTATGACCTTGAATTTCTCGATATGAATCTGATGCAGGATGAACTGAATATTGACTGGAAGACCGAGACAAAAGACGGCGGTAACCATCTTAATTTTCTCGGAGCCAAGAAAGTTTCATCATACCTTGCAAAGTATCTGTCGGAAAAATATAATCTTCCGGATCACAGGGAAGACCCTGCATATGATAACTGGAAAGAAGATATCAAAGAGTCCGGTATGGATATATGATAATAAAATAGTTTAAAGCTATCGTGAGCGTCCCTATTTTTGTATAATCTGATGATTGCAAAAGGGACGCTCTTAGTGTACAATCACAAAAGAGACAGAAAGGAAGTCAGTATAATGGAATATAAATGTGCCAAGAGGCTTGAACATTTTACAACGGGAATATTTGCCGCCCTCGATGAGAAAAAGGACAAGCTTGTCAAAGAAGGACGTACCATATACAATCTTTCAGTGGGAACACCCGATTTTAAACCGCCGAAGCATATAATGGATGCTGTGACGGAAGCTGTACAGGATACGGATAATTATAAATATTCATTGGTGGATATGCCGCAGATGCTTGATGCGGTTGTATCATATTATAAGGATAGATACGGTGTTACGATTAGTTCTGATGAGATAACCGGTGTGCACGGAACACAGGAAGGTATGGGACATCTCGGAATGGCAGTATGTAATCCGGGGGATGTAGTGCTTCTGCCGGATCCGGGATATCCGATATTTGAAGCCGGTTCATATCTTGGCGAAGCCGAGATCGTGTACTATCCGCTTGTCAAGGAAAATGACTTCCTTCCGGTAATAGAGGATATACCTGAGGACGTACTTAAGAGAACAAAATATATTGTTTTGTCATATCCGTCCAATCCGGTCGGTGCGGCAGCACCTAAATCAATGTATGTCAAGATGATTGAATATGCTAAGAAATATGGTTTTTTCATAATTAATGATAATGCGTATTCGGATATAATTTTTGACGGCAGGGAGGGCTTTTCGTTCCTGTCGATACCGGGAGCAAAAGAAGTCGGAGTTGAATTTTTCTCGCTTTCCAAGTCATTTAATGTAACCGGTTTCAGAATTTCATTCTGTATAGGTAACAAATCAATCATTGACAGCCTGAAGCTTCTCAGAAGCCAGTATGATTTCGGCATGTCATATCCGGTCCAGAAAGCAGCGATAGCAGCGCTTACCGGTCCGCGTGACGGAGTTAAGGCCCAGTGTATGGAATATCAGAAGCGCAGGGATTCTTTCCTTGGAGCTTTGCGTAAAATAGGATGGAATGTTCCCGATTCACACGGAACAATGTTTGTATGGCTTCCGGTTCCGGAAGGATATACATCCTGGTCATTCTGCGAAGCGCTGATGGACAAGGCCGGAGTTATCGGAACACCGGGTACGGCATTCGGACCTATGGGAGAAGGATACATACGTTTTGCACTCGTCAAACCATGCGAGGAACTTGTTCATATCGCAGAGGTAATTGGTGAGAGCGGATTGTTTGCATAGATAATATTTTACAATTTAAACATATACGAAGAAAATTCCACTTTATAAGGAATTCAGGAGAGAATCCGGTGTGAATCCGGAGCTACAGCCATAACTGTAAGCATTAATTGCAAGTCAGATCGCTCGTCGTATATGTACGTGCGCCTGCGTATGCAGGTGCGTGTGGAATGACTTTTGGGCAGGGAAAAGTATACCGCATTAAACCGGACCGGCGTGGATTCATGCAGGTCTGTTTAGTGAGGCACCCTGAGGGTGCCTTTTATATTATTTTTTTTTACAGGAGGACACAATGAAGAAAATAACAGCATTTATTGTGACATTGATGCTTACCGTATCAATGATGGCAGCATTTGTTTCGGCCGATGATGCTTCAATCAAGGTTAAGTTCAGAATCGAAGGCGTATCAGGTAATATCTATTACGATACATTTGAAACAACTTCAACAACACTTACAGATGTATTAAAGGAGCTTGATGCCGCATCCGATGATATTACAATGACTATCACGGAAAGCCAGTATGGAAATTATCTGTCATCACTCAACGGAATCGATGAGGGATCACATGGCGACATGTCAGGCTGGATGCTCATGGTTAACAAAGCTGAACCGAATGTTGGTATGGATGGCATAACACTTCAGGACGGAGACAGCGTTGTATTGTATTTCGCAGATCCTTACGGTGCAGGTTTCCAGAAACCTGAGGCAGATGTTTCAAAGATTGCGGACGGCATAATCAAATTTACAAGTGCTGATACCGTATATGATGCCGAATGGAATGCATCAGTTGTTATCAACCCGGTTGCAGGCATGACAGTCAGGTGGTATACGGACGATAAGAATTACACAGAGTATACTACGGGTGATGACGGAGTGATCACTATTGCCCGAAAAGAACTTACTGCAGGTAAACATAAGCTTGCGGTAGAGAAAACAGCAGAGAACGGAGCACCGCTTGTACTTGCACTTGAACCGGATTACACGGTAACTGTTGAAGCTGCAGATAACATTGACGATGGAGCAAATGACGGAAAGCCGGATGACATTGACAATAAAGGAGATGTTGGAGCAGCGGATTCATCCATGGTTATGATATATGCACTGTGTGCGGCATTTGCTGCATGCACCGCTGTAATTGCAGTCAAAGAGAAGAAAGCAAATGAGAATTAAGCACTTAATTGTAAGCGCAGTCACGGCCGTAACCCTTGTGGTTACGGCATTTGTGCTGAATGCTGCGGGTGCCTTTCGCAGTGTTACAGATGATATATGGAAATATGAGATTGAACAGGCCGGAGCTTCCGATTATGAATCGTATTACAACTCCGGTCTTATTCCTTATGCCGGAAACGGTGCGGACTGGTTTGTAATATACATGAAACAGTATGGAATTACTGTTGATTACGAAGCGTATAATGCTGCACTCGACAAATATCTTGAATCGGCAGGAAAACTTAAAGCAACCGATTATGAGAGAATCGGACTTGTTAAAGCATGTCTTGGATACGACAGGAATTTTATTATAGATACCATTAACAACAAGACCGGAACGGGTGGCATAATGAGTACAATATACGGTCTTATGTTAGCAGCCAGCAATGATTATGTGTCACCTGACAGGATAACCGAGATAGCGGACAGCCTTGTAAGCCAGCAGATGGCTGACGGCGGCTGGAATTTAAGCGGAGCGTATTCCGATGCGGATGTGACAGCCATGGCTCTTCAGGCGCTCTCGGCAGTGCGCTCATACGGATATGAAGATAATATACAAAAAGGTGTCGGGCGTCTTGCCTCTCTGCAGAAGGATGATGCGGGATATGCCAGTTACGGAGTAAATAACAGTGAAAGCACTGCGCAGGTGCTTATGGCATTGTGCGCTTTAAATATAGATTACAGAACAGATACAAGATTTATTAAGAACGGTCACACCGTACTTGATGCACTTATGGGATACCGGACATCCAAAGGAGCATTTTCACACACAAAGGATGGTAAGTCCAATGCTCTTGCTACGACGCAGGCTCTCGGAGCACTAGTGTGTGCAGATAATTATGAGAAACACGGTACCTTTATATACAGGTATGGAAATATTCAATCAAGACCGGTACAGAAAGAAACGCAGCCGGACGTGAAACCATCACCGGAACAGCCGGCAAAAACTGAGCCTCATCATTCCTGTGACGGCAGTATTGCCGCAACAGAGCACACGCAGGAGATTACCGGAGTTCATGAAGTTACGGAGAATGAGACAACCGATGAAAACATTACGGAACCGGCCCGTGACGAGACAACATCAGGAGGAACACAGCCGGAAGGAAGCACAACGGATAACCGTAAGGAAACAGAAACCTCTGACGCAGAATACATACCGGATCCTGGTGAAAATGACGGAGAAATAAGCGGCAGGACAATCAAGACCATAATTATATCTGCAATTATAATTGTGTTGTTAATGATAATAATCATAATGGCGGCTTTTAAGAAAATAAATCTGAAACGTGCAGGGATAACAGGCATAATCTGTGCATTGCTTATACTGGCGGTATCTCTTTCCAAATTTGAGACTGTAAGCGAGCATTATAAAACAGGAAAGAATGGCGATTGTGTATCACAGATAACAATAAAAGGTTATGATGAGGTTATACTTAGCACCACACAGGTATATATATCGGACGGAGATACGGTTTTTGACCAGCTGCTTAAGGCGGTATCGGAAGACAGAATAAATATAGATTACACAGGCAGCAGAACGGCCGGAACGATATATGTCCGGAGTATAGACGGTCTGGCTGAATTTGATTACGGAAGCATGTCCGGATGGACATATTATGTAAACGGCATAATGCCCGATGTGTCGTGCGCATCATATGAGATACATGAAGGAGATGTGGTTGAGTGGATATACACTGACGGAGGTGACTATGAGGCGGTTCGATGATCTTAATCCGGGATTGCTTTTTATATATTACATGGCAGCCATAGTGCCGTTTATGGTAATCATGGATCCACTGTTATCAACCGCAGCATTGCTCACAGGTCTGATAAGAGTGGGGATTTATGAAGGGAAATTCCCTGCCGGACGTGTTGGTTTTTCTGTAGTACTTATCTTAGTGATGGCATTGATGAATGCACTCACATCACATCAGGGGAATACGGAACTGTTGTTTATCAATAACCGTGCAATAACACTTGAGGCTGTCAGGTACGGCGCGGTAACGGGACTCATGATGGCAGCTGCGGTTGTGTGGTTCGGTGCTTTTTCACGCTCGCTTACGGGTGAGAAAATAATGATAATGTTAAGAAAAATGCCAAAGACAGCGTTGCTTATGTCCATGGTGACCAGACTTATTCCGAGGTATATAAAGCGTTTCCGGAAAGTGGAAGAAGCCGTTAAAATCAACGGGAAGGCCGCGCAGACGCAGAATACTGCAGGAATGTTAAAAATATCATCAGCGGTTTTTACATGGGCATTGGAAAATTCGATGGACACTGCAGACGTTATGATCATGCGTGGATGCGACCGGCATATGTATACGCGCATGGGAACCGGATTTAAACAGCGTGATGTGATACTTATGGTGATTATCATTTTATCACAGATTATGTGGCTGCTGCCGCACGGATACAGAATCTGTGTACAGTTTATTTATCTTGGTATACCTGAAATATATATGATTAAGGAGAATGTTAAGTGGAAAATATACACATTGAGGACATCCGGTACAAAAAAATATTAAAAGGCGGAAGCATAGATATAGCACAGGGCGAATTTGTTCTCATATGCGGCAGGACCGGAAGCGGTAAGACCACGTTGTTAAAGCTGCTTAAGGAGAAAGCCGGAACGGATGCCGGGTATGTGATGCAGAATCCGGATAACCAGATAGTGTGTGATAAGGTATATACTGAACTTGAGTTCGCCGCTTCGGCCGGAAATGCATCAAGAGATTATGTCAGAACGCGCATAGCTGAGACGGCAGCGTATTTTGGAATCAGCGGCATGCTTGATAAAGAAGTCGATAAGCTTTCGGGCGGTGAAAAACAGATACTTAACATCGCATGTGCCATGGCTGCCAACCCGAAGATTCTTATACTTGATGAGGCGTGTTCCATGCTCGACCCGATTATGTCGGACCGTGTTGCGGATCTTCTTTGTAATATTAACCGTGAGTACGGAATTACGGTAATTATGGCAGAACACAGAACGGACAGGGTATTTGCAAATGCCGACAAAGTTGTATTCATTAATGATGGATTTGTGCAATCCGGCCCGATGAGGCAGATGGCACATGATATGTGCCGTAATCCACAAATGGCTGGTTTTCTGCCATGTTGCGCTGCCGCAGTAAAATCGGATGAACCGGTACTCACGAAGGCGGAGGCGATAAGGCATCTGAACGGAAAAACCGCAGATATATGCATGCCGGAGATTTGTACGAAAGATATGCCTTCGGAAGATGTGATTCTTAAAATGAAAAATGTATCATTTGGATACGACAGGAATAAAGGTCTGATTATAGATGACCTGAATCTTGAAATTACTGGCGGAAGCATTGTGTCTCTTCTCGGAGAGAACGGCTGCGGCAAATCCACGCTTGCGCTGATCGCATGCGGTTTACTGAAACCATATTCAGGCAAGGTGAAAGTATACGGGAAGAACAGGAACATAGGAATGCTTTTTCAGGATGTGACACTTCACTTTACGGAAGATGACTATAACGGCGTGCATCCATACGATTTAAGCGGTGGCGAGAAACAGCTTGCCGCACTTGATATGGTACTTAAGACCGATCCGGAGGCGGTGATACTTGATGAACCGACCAAGGGACTTGATTATTATGAGAAAGAGAAAATATCAGACCGCCTTGTCAAACTTAAAGAAAATGGGCATGCCATACTTATTATAACTCATGATATAGAATTTGCGGCCGGAATATCGGACAGGATGCTTCTGATGTCACATGGAAATATTGTATGTGATAAAAAACCACATGAATTCTGCGCGGATAATATTTTCTATACTACAACAGAAATGATATTACTCAGGATGACAGGTAAAATATAGTATGAAAACAATGGCTTTGATTGTAGTATGCGTTGTGATCGCGGCGTGTGCTGCAGGTTTTGTAATAATGGAACATCGCAAGATGGATGTCAGAAAAATAGCGTTGATAGCAGTGATGACGGCGATGAGTGTCGCAGGACGATTTGTATTTGCAGCACTTCCGGGATTTAAACCCGTTACCGCGGTGGTCGTTCTTTGCGGAATGTATCTCGGTGCGGATGCCGGCTTTATCTGCGGCGCGCTTTCGGCACTTATATCGAACTGTTACTTTGGACAGGGACCGTGGACACCATTCCAGATGCTTGTATGGGGAATTATCGGCCTGGTGGCAGGCCTGTCTGGAAAACAACTTCAAAAAAGCAGGATTGCGCTTATGATATATGCTGTTGCGGCCGGAATAGTTTTCTCATTTCTCATGGATATATATACCGTTATATGGGCTGTTGGCGGATGGTCATGGGCTTATTACGGTGCTGCAATCGTGTCGGCAGTTCCGTATACGGTTATTTATGCAGTATCTAATGTTATATTTCTTGCCGTGCTTTCGCAGGCGGTCGGGAAGAAATTAGCAAGGGTTGTAAATAAGTATCATATAGTAGAAGATGAAGTCCAAAATACTTAAATTTAACTCTTGTTGCAGCCTTAACACTATGATACAATCAATAAGGAAAGTTACGTGGACGGGTTCCACTTTATAATAATTTTTACTACATTATGCGGGAGAACATACGATGAGAATGCGTTTTATTATAAATGCTGCGCTTATAGGTGCAGTTTCTGCGGTTGTGCTTACAGGATGCAACGCAGCGGCTAACAAGAATTATAAGAATGGAATGGAATGTTTTAATGAGGCTGATTATGATAAGGCAGCCGGATATTTTAAACAGGCGGTTGAGGCTGATTCGAATAATACGGCATATCTGGTAAGCCTTGGAATGACACAGCTTGAACTTCTGAAATATGATGAGGCACAGGCTTCTTTTGACAGTGCGATAGAGCTGGATCAGGATTGTGCCGATGCATACAGGGGAAAGGGCGTGGTATTCTATAGGAACGGTGAGTATGCTGACGCAATGGAAGCTTTTGATAAAGCAGTGTCACTTTCGGATAAGTCCGGCCAGGTCAGGACGGATTCACTCAAATATTATGCTTCATGCCAGTATATACAGGGCGATTATCAGGGTGCGGTGGATACATATGATAAGATTATAGAAAGTGCCTCCAAATCAGATAAAGCGGAATTGTATTTTTTAAGAGGATGTGCATATATCAAACTTCAGGATGAAAATGATGCAGTCCTTGATTATGAGAAATCCCTTGATTATGAAAGCGATAATTATGAAACATACTGTAATATGTATACGAACCTGAAGGATGGTGGTTATACGGAGAGGGCGGAATCGTATTTAAGACGTCTTCTTGACAAGGATAAGAAGGATAATCTTCTTTTTGGCAAGACTTATTATAACCTCGGTGACTATGATAAGGCAGTTGAATATCTTGAATCTGAGTATAAGGATGGCAATAACGAGGCGGCATATTATCTTGCCATGACATACGAGGCTATGGAGAATTATGCCGATGCCGATAAGCTTTATCAGGAATATCTCGGAAAGCATCCTAATGATGCATTCATATATAACCAGTATGGCGCATATCTGATCAACCGTGGCAAATACGCCAATGCACTTGTATATATTGAGACGGGAATAGAACTTGGCGACAGTGACGCGATGCAGGGTCTTATGTATAATCAGGCTGTATGTTATGAATATAAGCATGATTACGATAAGGCAAGAGATGCTTTTGAGGAATATCTTAAATCATATCCTAATGATAAAGCGGCACGTAAAGAATATGATTTTTTGATGACAAGGTAGTGATACCTTATTGAGGTGAATGATTTGGTAGAGACAAAGCAGACGGAAGAAAGAGTTATACTGGTGGCGGTCAGGCAGTCGGATGATGATAATACGGATCGTTCGCTTGATGAACTTGAAGAACTTGCATCGACAGCCGGAGCAGTCACTGTGACGCGGATAATACAGAACAGGGAAGCCATTCATCCGGGAACATATGTCGGTAAGGGCAAGATAGAAGAGATCCGTGATGCCATATATATGTATGATGCAACGGGTATTATATGTGATGATGAGCTGAGCCCGGCACAGATGGCGAATCTGGAAGAGGCACTTGAAGTCAAGATTATGGACAGGACACTTGTAATACTTGATATTTTTGCGGCAAGAGCGAATACGGGTGAGGGTAAGATACAGGTTGAACTGGCGCAGCTTAAATATCGTGCGACGAGACTTGTAGGACTCAGAAGTTCGCTTTCAAGACTGGGAGGCGGAATAGGAACAAGGGGTCCCGGAGAGACGAAGCTTGAGATGGACAGACGTCTTATCCACCAGCGCATAGCCCAGTTAAAGAGAGAGCTTGCAGATGTGGTAACACACCGTGAACTTACCAGAAATCAGCGTAAGAGAGCCGGAGTTCCGGTAATAGCAATCGTAGGTTATACTAATGCAGGCAAGTCCACATTACTTAATACACTTACGGGTGCGGATGTTCTGGAAGAGGATAAGCTTTTTGCCACACTTGACCCGACGACACGCAGTCTTACGCTTGAAAGCGGGCAGGAGGTTCTTCTTACGGATACGGTAGGATTTATCAGTAAGCTGCCGCATCAGCTTGTGGATGCATTTAAGAGTACACTTGAGGAAGCGGTATATGCGGATATGCTTATTCATGTGGTCGATGCTTCCAATCCTGATATGGATGCGCAGATGTATACAGTATATGATACGCTTGACAAACTTGGAGCATCCGATAAACCGGTAATTACGGCATTTAATAAGACTGACAGGATTATTGAAGGAATACACGCTAAGGATTTAAGGGCGGAACATACGGTCAGGATTTCCGCAAAGCACGGTGACGGGCTTGATAAGCTTAAAGCAGTCATTGAAGAAGTCCTGCGTGAGAATAAAGTATATATTGAAAGAGTTTTCGATTACAGTGAAGCCGGCAAGATATCGCTGATAAGAAAATACGGCGAACTTTTAAGTGAGGAATATACATCGGAAGGCATTGCGGTTAAGGCATATGCTCCGGTAGAGATTGCAGATAAGATACGGTAGAAGGAGATAATGATGAGTTACGCAGATAAAGTTTTTATTGATATGTGCAAGGACATTCTTGAGAACGGTGTGAGTACGGAAGGCGAGAAAGTAAGACCACATTGGGAAGACGGAACTCCGGCTTATACGATCAAGAAATTCGGCGTAGTCAACAGATATGATTTAAGTAAGGAATTTCCTATAATCACTTTACGCAAGACAGCACTTAAGAGCGCGACGGACGAGATATTATGGATATGGCAGCAGAAGTCCAATAATATTCATGATCTTCACAGCCACATCTGGGATTCATGGGCTGATGAGGACGGTTCAATCGGTAAGGCGTACGGATACCAGCTTGGCGTCAAACATCAATATAAGGAAGGCATGATGGATCAGGTTGACCGTGTATTATATGATTTAAAAAATAATCCGTTCAGCCGCAGGATCATGACGAATATCTATGTACATCAGGATCTTCATGAAATGAACCTTTACCCGTGTGCATATAGCATGACTTTTAATGTAACCCAGAAAAAGGGTGATGACAAGCTTACGCTTAATGCCATTCTCAACCAGCGTTCGCAGGATATTCTTGCGGCCGGTAACTGGAATGTGGTCCAGTATGCAGTATTAGTACATATGATAGCACAGGTATGCGATATGCATGTCGGAGAACTGGTACATGTAATTGCCGATGCACATATCTATGACAGGCATATACCTATAATAGAAGAACTTATAAAAAGAGAGACGTATGACGCTCCGACATTCCATCTGAATCCGGATGTACATGATTTTTATCAGTTTACGCGTAATGATGTCTCACTTGATAATTATATAACAGGTCCGCAGGTGCTTAACATTCCTGTGGCAATCTGATTTTGGGAAGGATATGTAATATGAATTTAATAGCAGCAGTAGACAGAAATTGGGCAATCGGATATAAGAATGAACTTCTCGTGCGTATTCCGGAGGATCAGAAATGGTTCCGCGAGACGACAACGGGCAAGGCGGTTATCATGGGCAGAAAGACTCTTGAAAGTTTCCCTAATAAATCACCGCTTAAGAACAGATTGAATGTGGTTATCACATCTGATATGAATTACAGCGTTCCGGGAGCTGTAGTTGTACATAGTATTGATGAAGCGGTAGAAGCAGTCAGGAATTATGCGGATGATGATGTGTATGTTATAGGCGGCGAATCAATTTACAGACAGATGCTTCCTTTATGCAGCACAGCACATATAACGAAAGTAGATTATGCATATCAGGCAGATGCACATTTCCCGGATCTTGATAAGGAAGAGGGCTGGAAGATTACAGAGACCAGCGACGAGAGAACTTATTTTGATATCATCTATGAGTTTGTAAAATACGAAAGGGTGTAATCTATGAGTGATTTAAGACAGGATATCAGAACATCCGGACAGAAACGTAAAATAATAATCAACGCAGTCATCAAGGTGGTAATAAGCATCGCGGTAATTTTACTCGCTCTCTGGCTCTTAGGTGTATTTAAATAATCACGATTAATCATATTCAGCATACTTTATATCATAAATTTATGTGTTATCACATATAAAGGATGGTAGAAAGTATGCTGATTGCTTTAGATGCAGGACACGGCGGCAGTGATCCGGGTGCTGTATACAATGGCCGTAACGAAAAAGACGATAATTTAAGGCTTGCCCTCGCCGTTGGAGATATCCTTAAAAATAAGGGCGTCGATGTGGTGTATACGAGAACAGATGATATATATGAGACTCCGTTCAAAAAAGCCACGGATGCCAATGATGCAGGAGCGGATTATTTTGTGTCATTTCACAGAAATTCCGGAGAGAATCCCAATACCGCTTCCGGCGCACAGACTTTAATATATAGTAATGGAGGAGAAAAAGAAAAATTAGCCCGCAACATTCAGGATAATCTTGTAGAACAAGGTTTTAAGGATCTCGGAATAGTTGAGCGCCCCAATCTCGTTGTGCTCAAACGAACCAGGATGCCGGCGGTCCTTATTGAGACAGGATTTATTAACAACGATAAAGATAATGCGAAGTTTGATGATGATTTTGATGTAATTGCCAATGCAATCGCGGCCGGAATATTAACAACTATAGATTATGATACAGTTTCTGCTGTCCCGGTCAGAACGACCGGCGATATGCCGGATGATCCGTATGCACAGTTTGAGGAGATTAAAGATGAGCCGGATGATGTATGCGACTGCAGTAAGCTTTACCGTGTCCAGATAGGAGCTTTCCGCAACAGGGAAAATGCCGAGCGTCTGCTTAATTCGGCTTTGGCGGACGGATTTCCTGCATTTATAATCTATTCTGACAATCTCTATAAAGTACAGGTTGGTGCATTCAGAAACCTTGACAATGCTGTCAGGATGGAACGCCGGCTGCGCAGATTCAGATACAACACTTTCATAACAACCTGAATTGGATTTATGAGTGTCCGTCGAATGTGGTATAGCACTTCGACGGACATTTATTATTGACGAAATAACTCGAATGATGTAAGATGTTATCAGTTTATTTTGTTAAACTGGATATAAAAGGAGGATTCACATATGCCATTTTGCAAAAATTGTGGAGCAGAGAACAATGCAGGTTCTAAATTCTGCTTTAAATGCGGAAGCCCATTAGAAACACCGCAGGCAGCAGACATTAATAATGCACCACAGGGAGACATTAACAACATACCTCAGGGAGAACCTCAGGCAGACTTTAACAACATACCGCAGGGACAGCCACAGCCGGACTTCAACGGAGTACCGCAGGGACAGCCACAGCCGGATTTCAACGGAGTACCGCAGGGACAGCCACAGCCGGACTTTAACGGAGTACCGCAGGGACAGCCGCAGCCGGATTTCAACGGAGTACCACAGGGACAGATGAATTACGGAGCACCTAACGGATATGCAATGCCGCAGGGAGCACCGGTGCCGCCTGTACAGCCGAAGGAAAAGAAACCGGTTAATAAGAAGCTTATAATAATCATTGCCGTAGCAGTTGCGGTTGCAATTATTGCAGCTGTGGCAGCCATTATTATAGTTAAGAATGTTAAACATAAAAAAGAAATCGAACGTAAGACAATAGAACTTAAAAACTATATTGAAGTCGAATTCGACGGATATGATACTATGGGAACAGCTAAGGTTGAGCTTAATTATGATGATTTCTATGCAGCAACTCTTAAAGCAATGGGCAAGACTGAAAAGAGCGCAAACACCAGAATCAAGAATAAGGCTTCGGCAGTGTATTACGCAATAAGCCTTACTGTTGACAAATCAAGCGAACTTTCCAATGGTGACACGATTACCATCGATGCGGATTATGATGAAGATAAAGTAGAAGCCGCAGACGTAATTATCAAATTTGATTCATATGAAGTAGAGGTAGAAGACCTTGATTCTGTTAAAGAAGTTGATATATTTGATTCGGTAGAACTTAAATTCAGCGGTCTTGACGGAAATGCGAGCGTTGATGTCAAAAATACATCCAAAGATAGCCATGTAAAGGATCTCTGGATCAGTGCTTCACCGTCATACAATCTTTCCGTAGGTGACGAAATTACATTATCAATTGATGAATATTATCAGACATCTTACCTTGAGAATTACGGTATCAAGATTAAGGAGACTACCAAGGAATACACTGTAACCAAGGATGATGTGGACACATATATAACCAAGATTGAGGATATCAATGATGATATGATGGCCACAGTGAAGGATAACGCAGTCGAGGAAATCAAGAGCAGTTATTCATACAGCAGCAATAAGCTCTCTAATATTGAATATGCAGGCGCATATCTTGTATATACCAAGGAAGATTATAAAGCCAATACATACAATGAGCTTTATGCGGTTTATACGGCAACCATTACATTCAATGACAAAGATCTTAAACCGGCAACCATCTATCTTCCGGTTAAGATGGGATCGATAATCAACCGTTCTGACGGAACGCAGAAACTTGATACATCATGGTTCAGCCTCAAAGGATATTCAAGTGTGGAAGACAGCTGGACGTCATTCTATGGATACGGCGACCAGAAGACTATGTTTGAGGAACTTATATCAGAAGTTGTAGGTGAGTACGACGGTTACACATATGAAGTAAGCGGAAGCCTCGAAGACTATGGTTCATCAGATGCCAAGAATGATAAAAAGTCAGAAGAAGAGACAACAGCAGAAGATGAAACAGAAGCAGAATCAGAATCAGAGACAGAAGAAAAATAGGAAATTTTGAAATTATGATGACCCCGGACTGATGTCCGGGGTTTTTGTTATCTTTTATACCTAAGAGTTGTGATAAAATTGGTGATTATGTACAAAAATCGACAAAAAAATCGAATAATACTTGACGAAATGATAAAATTGGGATAATCTGTATACAGATAATTTAATGAATGGGATAAGGGGTGGAAGAAAAAATGATGAGATGTATAACCCTTACCTCAATGGTAAGGTTTTTTTATTAATTAAAGGAAATGAGGCGATATAATGTTAAAACAGAAGAAAATTATAATAGCGGTAATATCTGTTTTTATAGTGGTCGTTGCCGGGATAGCTGTATTTTTACTTGCGAAAAAGGATAAAAACAATAATCCTGATCCGGTGGAAAATAACAGTCGTGTTGTAAATATTGACGGAGAGTCCGAAGAGCCGGGAGTAGTTGCTGTTGGCGGAGATTTTCTTGGCAGACAGGGTGTGCTTTATTTTGATGAGGATAATATGCTCACATTTGTCGATGCTTCGTCGGGGAAAAAGGCATATGTATGTAGTGATATTAATTGTGAGCATAAACCGAGAGCAAAAGGCAGTGATGAAGTTGACTGTCAGGCGGCAGCACTCACCAAGGGAACATGTCTCATGAATGATAAATATATATATGTACTTGGAGATTTTAAACAATGTGCAGATGTTAATTCTGTTGATATTTACAGAGAAAACATAGATGGAACAGATGAACGGATTATTAATTCCGTGGAGGGTGTACAGCTTGTAGTGGATGCGTATATATATGATGATATGATAGTGTTCACTTATCTTAATACTGTTGATTTGTCAGATATAAATAATCCGGTTGACCTCGATACACCGGTGGGCGGACTGGTGTGTTATGATATATCGACTGATAAATTTATCAAACATGAAGTACCTGTGTATGATGATAATGCATGTGAAGCAACAGCAGGGTATGTATCCAAAAATAATGATAATATTTTGTTCTTGGGATTATACAGTTATCAGGATGGTGATTTATACATGTCTAAAGCACGGATGTTTGAATGGAACACTACCGATGATACGCTGGAAGAGGTGTGCGAAACATCGGATATGGATGTATTATGCGTTTCCGGGCAGGGATGGATATATTGTAATGATACGGAAATGTATCTGGAGTCATTGGACGGAAAGAATAAAGTCAGCCTTGGAGGAAGTGGCAAACCCAGTGTGGCCTTCTGGATGGGAGATAAACTGTATTACGAAAGATTTGTCAGGGATAAGTCTTATAACTGCTATGTATACGATCCGGCAGCGGATAAGGCTGAACTTATAGGTTATCATGATGTTGATATGAGATATACTGCCTGTTCAAACGGATATGTATGGTTTGAAAAGCATCTGACTGATGATGACGGTACATTTATTTCAACAGAGTTTAAGAGAATGATGCCACAGGACTATGCCACGGGTAATTATGATAAGGCTGAAGCATTTGAAAGGTAAAAGGGTGATGATTGATGAAAAGGAGATTTGTGATTGCAATAACAGCGGTAATTGCATTGGTGGCGGTTCTTTTATCAGGATGTGAACAAAAAGATACCGTAATGGAGGATAATACGCTTAAGGAGGATAATACAATCAGGTGGGTAACTTCAAATCTGACTCAAATACCGCAATCCAATATAGATGAGGTTAACAGAATTCTTAAGAAAAAGGGTGTAGACTATGAAATTAAGATGGTATACCTTGCAGATGAGGATTATGTGAATAATGTCAAGACATATCTTGAGGATGATGATGCGGATATAGTATGGTGTGGTTTCCTTACAGACGGAATATGCGAGCCGGCCGAATTGGTCGATTCCGATTTGTTATATAAATTGGATGATATGCTTAAGACGGAGAGTGGTAAAGCGATAACCGACTATTATCCGGAGGAATCCTGGAAAGCGGTAAAGTATAATGACGGATATTACTACATACAGAATACCAGAGTCGGAAGTTCGGAGCAGTATTATGTTGAATTTAATCCCGATTATGTGTCAGAAGAAGTTTTTAAGAATTTTGACGGAACCATTCAGGGACTCAGTGACATACAGAAGAAGACCGGAAAGATGATTGCAATGGATAATATAAGGCTGGAGCAGGTGGATGCTTTTTCCGGATGTTCAAATTATTATGGCTGTCTGATATCAGATACCGATGGAAAGGCAGATATTAAGTACTATGATAAAGTGTATGATTACATGAAAATCATGAATGAAATGTACTATGATGGCGTATTGGCTTATAATGACCCGCAGGACGGACTGTCAGTTGATGTTAATGATTGTGCGGCATATTTGAGATTCGGGTATGTTGAGAAAAATAACTGGCCTTATGTATATCAGTATGGAGGAGACAGCGTTCTGAATTTATCATCTGCATCGATCGGTATATATAAGAACTCTTCCAAGAAAGAAGCAGCACTTAAAGTACTGGGAATGGTATTGACGGATAAGGAGACAGCGGATGCTTTTCTTTATGGTGTTAAAGATCTTGATTATAAGCTGGATAACGGAGTTATAAGTTTTCTGGACGAAGAAAGTCAGTTAACCTATGTAAGGGAGCTGACACATGCCGGATACGCAGCGGCCGATAAGACGGATTCGGATGGATTTGATGGCAGCAGGTATGAGGAACTTACAAAATTCTGGAAGTCATTGGATGATAAACCATATATTGGTTTTTACTTTGACAGTTCGCAGTGCTCAGAGGAGTTTGCCAAAATTGTTGAGATATACAATTCCGGATTTCCAAATGTAAGGAATCCGGAGTTGAAGAAGAGTATAGATGCATATGTTAAAAGGCTTGAAGATGCGGGTGTGGATACCGTATATGATCAGATGAATGCCCAGCTTGCCGATTTTAAGGGATAATGCTTATGGTCAGAATGATATTTAATGAATTTACGAGAGTTTTGCGCGACAGAACAACATTGTGTATTATTATAGTTTTAATACTGGCAAATGCTTTTGTCGCTTATACAAACGAAATCAGGAAGGCGGACGCTGATATGTGTCCGCCTGAAGAGTATAGGCAGATATACGATGATATATCGCAGATGTCCGACGAAGAGTCATATGTGTATGTGAAGAACATATATGATGAAATGATGCAGGATGAAACAATGGCGCATTATACGGAATCGGTTCCGTATGGGGTTGTGCTGGATGAACTAGAACAGTGTGTAAGCTATGACACCTACTATAGCGGCATTATGGAAGCCGGTGACAGACGTGCGGGAATAGCTATTTTTGTCGGGAAAGATACATACAGTGATGAAAATATGAGTAAAACCGTTGAGGCTTTTAAGCCTTTGAAGGGACTTGAATTGCAGCACGGTCCGTCTGCAGGTATTAATATGGTAACCGGTAACATGGCAGTCAATATAATAGGTGTGATGATGCTTCTGGTAATTGCGACGGCACTTATTTCCAAAGATACAGAGACCGGTATGGGAAAGCTGATAAGAACATTAAAGTCAGGACGTATGAAACTTACATGTGCAAGAATCTGCACGATGATTCTGTATAGCATAATATCGGGAATAGTTCTCTATCTGCCGTTAATCATTATTGCGGGGATAATGTATGGATACGGTAATCCGGCAAGAGCAGTGCAGTCAGTCAGTGGATTTATGACAACGAATCTCCAAATCAGAGTTATAAAATTTGCAATACTGTTTATCATCACTAAAATGTGCGTTTTCTTATTATGCGGAATATTGTTTATGGCAGTTATGAGCATATTTAATTCCAATGTTTCGTCTTTTGCCGTGCTGGTGCTTCTTTTTGGCATTTCGGCACTGACCTATTATAAAATAAGAGATAACAGTACCATGGAACTTATTAAAAATGTAAATCTGTATGCTTATCTCGATACTGTGCGGTTATTTAACTCATATCGTAATCTTAAGGTTTTGGGCAGACCGGTTAATTATCTTAACATATTTAAGTTGATGATGACAGTTTCAACAACAGCATTGATTATAATCATGTGCATTATAGGGAGCAGAAAGCGGGAAATCTCGTCGGGAAGCTGTGCCGGTGCCATTAAATATGGGATGGTTAATTTATGGAACCGGACCGGTGTGAATGGCTTGTTTAGAAATGAGCTATATAAAACGCTTATATACAGAAAAGGCGTTATCATTCTTGTTCTGTGCGGCCTTATTCTTGCTGCCACATATACTCCCATAAAGAGTATATACGGTTCAATTGAAGACGTGTATTATAAGATGGCATTGCAAAAAGGAACGGAAGGTGCATACTCACCGGACAAAGAGCAGATAATGGAACAGGAACTGGACACAATATTGTCGGGAACCAATCCGAATATCGACATTGAAAACTGGTCAAAAGCATATGAAAAAATGCGTGATAATGCCGAATATGCAAAAAAATTGCAAAAAGGCTATTTAATATATGACAGAGGTTACGGCCTCCTGACCGGACAGGATGTGCAGACGGAACTTTTGCTTGGTGCAGAGTGTATTATAATGACAATTCTGGCTGTGTTCTCTATATGGTCTGTTGAATATACATGCCACATGGATGTTATAATAAATGCTTCATGCAAAGGGCAGCGTAAGGTGATGCTTACCAAAATGCTCATTGCGATGGTTATGGCACTTATAGTTTTTCTTGGTGTACACATACCGTGGATATGTAATGTTCTTAAAGCATACGGAACGGATTACATAAATATACCGGCTGCCAATCTGCACAATTTGAAATATGTTCCGGAGAATATAAGCATATTGCAATATATCATAATCAGGACGGCGGTAAAATATGCTGCTCTGGCAGGAATTGTAGTGCTTATACGTTTAATCGCAAAGAAAACGAGGAGTCATATGCAGACTATGGTTATATCGGCTGTATTGTTTGTGGCACCGATTTTGATCATGATAATATTGGAGGGTATACGGGCATGAGAATAGATATCAGAAATTTAGGTAAAACATATGGCAAGGTAACGGCACTCAAAGATATCAATATGGAACTGAAATCCGGTATATACGGACTATTGGGACCGAACGGAGCGGGCAAAAGCACTTTGATCAATCTTATAACGGACAATGTAAAAAGAGAGACCGGTGAGATTCTTTGTGATGGCGAAGATATATTAAAGCTTGGTGCAGCATATAGAAAAAGGATAGGGTACATGCCGCAGCAGCAGAATATGTATAACGGATATTCTGCAATCGCATTCCTTAAATATATAGCTGCCATAAAGGGAATACCTTCAAAAGAAGCGCGCGTAGAAATAGAAAATCTTCTTAAAACCGTTAACCTCTGGGATGTAAGGCACAGAAGAATAGAAACTTATTCGGGCGGAATGAAACAGAGAGTATTGTTGGCACAGGCACTTTTGGGAAACCCAGAGTTAATAATTCTGGATGAACCGACAGCGGGTCTTGACCCGAATGAGAGAATTAATATCAGAAATTATATATCTGCACTTTCAAACGATAAGATCATACTGTATGCAACACATGTTGTCAGTGATATAGAATGTATAGCAGATAGCATTATATTTTTGAAAAACGGAAATGTAATAAAAACGGGATGCACATCTGATATCATAAAGAGTGTCGAAGGGCATGTAGGCATAATAAAATGTGCCGGAGGCACCCTTGATGACCTGGGACAACAGTATAAAGTCAGTAACATAAAGCGGTGCACGGACGGATATATCGTGAGAATAGTTGCGGATGATATGCCGCAGGACTGTCAGGTGGCAGAAGACGCAGGATTGGAAGAGGCATATCTGTATTATTGTTGCTAAAATTCATGACACTTTCGCCAACCTTCCGGTTAAAAATCCGCCAACCTTCCGGTTGAAAAACCGCCAACCTTCCGAAAATGCTTGGAAAGTGTATAAAAGTGGTGTATACTATGAATAATATATAATGAAATTGAGGTGCTCCGGATGAAGAATTATAGAAAAAGAATCGCCGATGACATATTGAAACGTAAATTGGAAGGCAAAGGTGCGGTTTTGATTGAAGGACCTAAATGGTGCGGAAAGACCACTACTGCCGAGCAGGTTGCTGCCAGTATCCTGTATATGGATGATCCGGAAAAAAAGGAACAGAATATTGCTATGTCTGAATTAAATCCGAAACGATTATTGAAAGGTGCAGCACCAAGATTGATTGATGAATGGCAGCTTGCTCCAAAGCTATGGGATGCGATACGATTCGAGGTTGACCATCGCGGAGAATTGGGGCAATTCGTACTTACAGGATCTGCTGTTCCTGCCGATACGAAGGAAATTACACATTCAGGTACAGGACGCTTCACATGGCTGACCATGAGGCCGATGAGTTTATATGAGTCCGGAGATTCTACAGGTGACGTCAGCTTGAAAGAATTGTTTGACGGAGCTAATGAGATTGACGGTGTTTCTGAACTGGGTATTGATCGCTTGGCGTTTCTTGTATGTCGGGGCGGATGGCCTCAGTCGGTAAATATGCGTGATGAAATCGCATTGGATCAGGCGATGGATTATTATGATGCTGTGGTACGTTCAGATATTAACCGGGCAGATAATATTCAGAAAAATCCTGAAAAGGTGCGCAGGCTCATGCGCTCTTACGCCAGAAATCAAGGAAGTCAGGTTCCAAACACTGTGCTTGCACAGGATGTATCCGCAAATGATGAGGTTCCGATTAATGATGAAACAGTAGCATCTTATATCAGTGCGCTTCGCAAGATTTTTGTGGTTGAGGATATGCCGGCGTGGAATCCGAATTTACGTTCAAAGACCGCCATTCGTTCTTCAGACACACGGTATTATATCGATCCGTCTATCGCTGCGGCAGCATTGGGTATCGGACCGAACGACCTTATAAATGATCTCAAGACATTCGGTTTTTTGTTTGAGACTCTTTGCATCCGGGATTTACGTGTATTTGCGGATGCTCTCAACGGAGAAGTCTATCACTATCGTGATAAAGACGGACAGGAATGTGATGCTGTTGTCCATTTGAAAAATGGAAAATACGGTTTAATCGAGATAAAGCTGGGTGGTGACAAACTTATTGAAGAAGGGGCAAAGAGCTTAAAAGCGATGGAGTCCAAAATTGATACCGACAAGATGAACACACCATCGTTCCTTATGGTCTTGACGGGCACCGGAGATTATGCTTATCGCCGTCAGGACGGTGTGTATGTTGTACCAATCGGCTGCCTGAAGAATTAAATCCAAACAGAAACAAGCGCAAATAACTTTTCATATGATAATGTAACTCCTGTTTTAACGGCGCCGCCGGATTTCCGGGCGGCGCCACTCCCATCTATATTCTCAATTCTGCCAGTTTTTCAAGCGCCACATATAACTGCGAAATCTTGTACCATGTGCTATAGTCGACCTCACCTGTCACAGGGAGGTCGAAGATGGACTGGAATCTGCTTACGGCGGCAGCGGTGTCCTCGCCGTATATTCCGTCGATTGCAAGAGAGGGAATATTGCTGTAGGTACGGCGGATGGCACTTAACTGCTCTTGGATTGTACGGACCGGTGTGCCGGAATCGCCGATGTCCAGGGTGTAACCGGGCCATGAAAGCGGGATGCCCGAAACTTCCTCGGCGGTATTGATATATATGTCGCTGCCGTAATAATTACGGAGAATCTGAAGTGCGGAATAATTCTGGTCGCCGAGATATTTGGAACCCCACTGGCTCATGCCGCTGCAGGTAGTCCGCTTGCCGTCACAATACTGGGTAAGAATCGGCTGCTTGACATCCGGCTTGGAAACATAATCGGCAAATACTTCATCGACTATCAGTCCCACATTATCGAAAATATTGCGCTCGTTAATCCATTTATGGTCAAAAGCCGTGGAAGAGGTTATTGTAAAACTGTAGCCCTTGTTGCGGTACCACTCCGTGTATACACGGTTAAGTGTAAAAGAAACTATCGCGATAACATTGGCGGTAATTGTGGCCTCCGGCCATGTCGGATAGATTTCACTGCATGCAACATTTTTAATATAGTCCGGGAAAGATACATAATAATTGGAAGCCGTTGGATCGGTCGGGACGCCATCATGTACGACAACGGTTCCCGGCACGACAACGCGGTCAAGGACGATTTCGCCGGTCGAAGTTATCGGTTTTATGGATGCTTCCGGAATCTTAGGAGGATAATTGCCAAAAAGCGTATTGGGGCCGATTGTTACGACCTGGGAGGTCTCGGTCAGACGCACATCCTGTATTGACCGCCTTGATGAAAAAATATCGATTCCGTTTATTGACACGGGCGCAAAACCGGGTGCACGGACAATTATGCTGTATTCGGAATACGGCTGGATAACGCCGGGATTTTCGGTGTATTCAAAAGGCGGAGCTGGAAGCTCAACTGATTCTGTCTGTCCGTTTGAATCCGTCTGTATGGATTCAAGCGTGGTTTCCGGTTCGCCGGTTATGGAAATCTCGGCAGTGGCACCATCGATGGGTCTTCCGCTCTGGTCAGTGACATCGACTCTTAAAGACCCGGTATCGGGCATGTTTTGAAGAATTTTATATAAAGACATGGAAAATACTCCGGATTAATCAATACTATTGTATGCACCGGAACGGATAAGGTGAATTGCCGTATAATAATTTTTTTATAAGGGTTGAAATTGCAATGAATATATGTTAAAATTCATAAAAATAGATATTGAAGTCAGGGATTTATGCCCGGACGCACTTTGTAAAGAAAAAAGCGCTATCGATAAGCTTAGTTGTTTTTTTTTTGAAATTTTTTAGAAAAAAAGAAGGAATAGGTGAAGCCATGAAAGCATTTTTGATTCTGGAAGACGGCAACGTATTTCAGGGAACAAGCATTGGAGCCGATAAGGAAGTTATCAGCGAAATAGTATTTAATACCTCTATGACAGGGTATCTGGAGGTGTTGACTGATCCTTCTTATGCAGGACAGGCGGTAGTTATGACCTACCCGTTAATTGGTAACTATGGTATTTGTTATGCTGACGAGGAGTCGGCAAGGCCTTGGCCGGACGGATTCATTGTCCGTGAACTTTCACCTATGCCGAGTAACTTCAGAAGTGAAGATACTATTCAGCATTTTCTTAAATCTAATGGAATTCCGGGAATCGAAGGAATCGATACCAGAGCCCTTACGAAAATTCTTCGTGAGAAAGGTACGATGAACGGAATGATTACAACAAATGAGAATTATAATCTCGATGAAATAATCCCACGTCTCAAAGAATACAATACCGGCAAGGTAGTTGAGAAAGTTACCTGCGATGAGAAGTATACACTTGAAGGTGACGGACTTAACGTTGCACTTATGGATTTCGGTGCCAAGAGAAATATAGCACGTTCGCTTAATAAGCGCGGCTGCAATGTTACGGTTTATCCGGCACTCACGACAGCTGAGGAGATTCTTAAGAGCAATCCGGACGGAATTATGCTTTCAAACGGACCGGGAGATCCGAAGGAATGTACATCAATCATCGCGGAAATTAAGAAATTATATGATTCGGACGTCCCTATTTTTGCAATCTGCCTCGGACATCAGCTTATGGCACTTGCCACAGGTGCTGATACACATAAGATGAAATACGGACACAGAGGTGCGAACCATCCGGTCAAGGATTTGTCCACCGGCAAGGTATACATATCTTCGCAGAACCATGGATATGTGGTTGATATGGATACGATAGATCCTAAGGTTGCCAGACCGGCGTTTATCAATGTAAACGACAAGACGAATGAAGGTCTTGAATATATCGGCAAGAATATATTTACGGTTCAGTTCCATCCGGAAGCATGTGCGGGACCTAAGGATTCAGAATTCCTTTTTGACAGATTTATAGATATGATGAAGAAAGGCAGGGACTAAGATGCCAAAGAATAATGATATTAAAAAAGTACTCGTTATAGGTTCAGGACCTATTGTTATCGGACAGGCTGCTGAATTTGATTACGCCGGAACACAGGCTTGCCGTTCACTCAAAGAAGAAGGCATAGAGGTTGTTCTCGTCAATTCCAATCCTGCCACAATCATGACGGATAAAGATATCGCGGATGAGGTTTATATCGAACCGCTTACAGTTAAATCACTTGAGAAGATAATCCTTAAAGAGAAACCGGACAGTATTCTTCCGACACTCGGAGGACAGGCCGGACTCAACCTTGCAATGGAGATTGCAGAGACAAGTTTCCTTGAGGAACACAATGTTAAGCTCATAGGTACCACGGCACAGACCATCAAGAAAGCCGAGGACAGACTTGAATTCAAGACCACAATGGAGAAAATCGGTGAGCCTTGCGCTCCGTCACTTGTAGTTGAGAACGTCGAGGACGGTATCGCATTTACCAATACGATCGGATACCCGGTAGTATTAAGACCTGCTTATACACTCGGAGGAAGCGGCGGCGGAATTGCACATAACGAAGAGGAACTTGTTGATATACTTTCCAACGGTCTCCGTCTCAGCCGTGTCGGACAGGTACTTGTTGAGAGATGTATCGCAGGATGGAAAGAAATCGAATACGAGGTTATGCGTGATGCCAACGGCACTTGTATTACCGTATGTAATATGGAGAACATCGACCCTGTAGGTGTACATACCGGAGACAGTATAGTAGTTGCACCTTCACAGACACTTTCCGATAAGGAATATCAGATGCTTCGTTCATCAGCACTTAATATTATCGATGAACTTAAGATAACCGGCGGATGTAATGTACAGTTTGCACTTCATCCGACAAGCTTTGAATATTGTGTAATCGAGGTAAATCCTCGTGTAAGCCGTTCATCGGCACTCGCATCCAAGGCAACAGGTTACCCTATCGCCAAGGTTGCTGCCAAGATTGCACTCGGATATAATCTTGACGAGATTCCTAATGCGATAACACATAAGACATTTGCAAGCTTTGAGCCGGCACTTGATTACTGCGTAGTCAAGATTCCGAGACTCCCGTTTGACAAATTCATCACAGCTTCAAGAAAGCTTACAACACAGATGAAAGCTACCGGTGAGGTAATGAGTATCTGCACTAATTTTGAGGGTGCACTTATGAAAGCAATCCGTTCACTGGAGCAGCATGTGGATTCCCTTATTAACGATGATTATTCGTCATGTTCGGATGATGACATTCTCGAACTCCTTAAGAATGTGGATGACAAGAGAATGTATGTTATCGCGGAAGCACTCAGAAGAGGAATCGGTTATGATACTATCCATTCAATCACAATGATTGATGAATGGTTCATAGATAAATTCAATAACATCGTAAAGATGGAAAAAAGACTTGCAACAGAGCCGCTTACCAAAGAACTTCTTCTTGAAGCCAAGAGAATCGAATTCCCTGATGTTGTAATCGGAAAACTGGCAGGAAAGAAAGAACGCGAAATTAAAGAACTCCGCGATGAATATAATATTCATGCAGCATTTAAGATGGTAGATACCTGTGCGGCTGAGTTTGAGGCTTCCACACCGTATTACTATTCATGTTATAAATCAGAGAATGAAGTTATTGAGACCAGACCGGAGAAAAAAGTACTTGTACTCGGTTCCGGCCCTATAAGAATCGGACAGGGTATCGAATTCGATTACTGCTCGGTTCACAGCACATGGGCTTTCAAGGCTGAAGGTTATGAGACAATTATCATTAATAATAACCCTGAGACAGTAAGTACGGACTTTGATATTGCGGATAAACTTTATTTTGAACCGCTCACACCGGAGGATGTTGAAAGCATTGTTGAACTTGAGCATCCGGATGGAGCTGTTGTACAGTTCGGCGGACAGACAGCTATCAAACTTACCAAGAGTCTTATGGAAATGGGAGTGCCTATTCTCGGAACAAGCGCAGAAGATGTTGATGCGGCAGAGGACAGGGAACTCTTTGATGAGATTCTTCAGGAATGTGAAATACCTAGAGCAGCAGGTAAGACGGTATTTACTGCGGAAGAAGCCATTGCGGCAGCCAACGAGCTTGGTTATCCGGTACTTGTAAGACCTTCATATGTGCTTGGCGGACAGGGAATGCAGATTGCGATTTCAGATGAAGATATCCGTGAGTTTATGGAGATAATCAACAGACAGGTTCAGGAACATCCTATTCTTGTAGATAAATACCTTATGGGTAAGGAAATAGAAGTCGATGCAGTATGCGATGGCGAGGACATCCTCATTCCGGGTATCATGGAACATATCGAGCGTGCGGGTATCCATTCCGGCGACAGTATATCTGTATATCCGGCACAGAGCCTTACACAGAGAATAATCGATATGCTTGAAGAGTACACAAGAAGACTTGCAAGATCTCTTCACGTAAAAGGACTTATCAATATCCAGTTTATCGTATACAACGATCAGGTATATGTAATTGAGGTTAACCCGCGTTCATCGAGAACGGTGCCTTATATCAGCAAGGTTACAGGTATTCCTATCGTTAAACTTGCGACACAGGTTATCATCGGCAATACGATAAAGGGACTCGGATACACACCGGGATTACAGAAAAAAGCAGACTATATCGCTATCAAGATGCCAGTATTCTCATTTGAGAAAATCAGGGGTGCGGATATAAGCCTTGGACCTGAGATGAAATCAACGGGTGAGTGCCTCGGTATCGCCAAAGAATTTAATGAAGCACTTTATAAGGCATTTGTCGGTGCCGGAATCAATCTTCCTAAGCATAAACAGATGATTATGACTATCTGCGACAGCGAGAAAGATGAAGCCCTTCCTGTTGCAAAGCGTTTTGCGGCACTCGGTTATACCATATATGCTACATGGGGAACAGCTAAATTCCTTAACGATAACGGTGTTGAAGCTATAAGGGTCAATAAAGTGGAGCAGGAGTCGCCTACATTGCTTGACCTCATTCTCGGACACAAGATTGACCTTGTAATAGATATTCCGGCTAACGGAATCGAGAGAAGCCATGACGGTTTCATAATCAGAAGACATGCGATTGAGACGGGTGTCAATGTTCTCACATCAATCGATACGGCCAATGCACTTTTGACAAGCCTTGAGAGCGCCGGAGAACAGCACACCACACCTATTGATATTGCGACAATTTAGTAATGGTGATTGTATGACTAAGATTTTAGAACAAATATCAAATATAATAAGCGATGCGTTTGTATCGTGCGGATATGATGCCAAATACGGTAAAACCAATATCTCAAACCGTCCTGATCTGTGCCAGTATCAGTGCAACGGCGCGATGGCAGCAGCCAAGGCTTATTCCAAGGCACCTTTTATGATAGGTGACGAGGTTGTAGCCAGACTTGCGGGAAACAGCACATTCAAAAGCATTGAATGTGTTAAGCCGGGATTTATCAATATCGTATTAAGCGATGATTTTATCGGTAATTATGTTAAGCAGATGGCATCCGAAGAGAAATTCGGATGTGACTGTGCACCGAAGAACGAGACGATTTTTCTTGATTACGGCGGGGCCAATGTTGCCAAACCGCTCCATATCGGACACCTCCGTTCGGCTATAATCGGAGAAAGCCTTAAGAGGATATCGGCTTTTAACGGATACAAAACAGTAAGTGATGTTCATCTCGGAGACTGGGGTCTCCAGATGGGACTTATAATTGTGGAACTTAAGAGCCGGAAGCCGGAACTGCCTTATTTTGATAAGAATTATACAGGTGAATATCCGGCTGAAGCACCGTTTACAATATCGGAGCTTGAAGAGATATATCCTTGCGCGAGCGGCAAGTCCAAAGAGGACGAGGAGTTTAAGAAAGCTGCGCAGCAGGCAACTTTTGAATTGCAGAACGGTGACAGAGGATACACGGCATTATGGCATCATATTATCAATGTATCGGTTACCGATCTTAAGAAAAATTATGGCAACCTTAATGTAAGCTTTGATCTGTGGAAAGGTGAAAGTGACGCACAGCCGTACATCCCGGATATGGTGGACGACCTTATCAGGCGCGGTATTGCACATGAAAGCCAGGGCGCGATCGTTGTAGACATAGCCAAAGAAGGCGATACGAAGGAACTCCCTCCGTGCATAGTCCGTAAATCCGACGGCGCTGCCAACTACGAAACATCGGATCTTGCCACACTTATTGAGCGTGAAAAATTATATGCTCCTAAGGCATATATTTATCTTGCCGACAAGAGACAGGATTTACATTATACACAATTTTTCCGCGTAGCGCGTAAAGCCGGAATCGTAAGAGAGGACACAGTCCTTGACTTCATCGGTTTCGGAACCATGAACGGAAGTGACGGAAAGCCTTTTAAGACAAGACAGGGCGGCGTGCTTCGTCTTGAATATCTTATCAAGGAAATCAATGATGCGGTATATGCGAAGATAATGGAGAACAGAGAAGCATCCGAAGAGGAAGCCCGCGAGACAGCAAGGATTGTAGGACTTGCAGCGCTTAAATACGGCGACTTGTCCAACCAGGCATCCAAGGATTATGTTTTTGACATAGACAGGTTTACGTCATTTGAAGGTGACACTGGTCCGTATATACTTTACACAATTGTAAGGATCAAATCGATTCTTAAGAAATATGAGGCAGAGGGCGGCAATGCCGCAGACTGCGTAATCGGCAACCCGGACGGAGAGAGCGAGAGAGAACTTATGCTTGAACTTACCGGATTGAGCGAGGTTATCGAAAATGCGTATGTTGACAGGGCACCGCACAAAATATGCAAATTTGTGTATGATCTGTCCAATGCGTTTAATCATTTTTATCATGAAACCAAAATCCTTGCAGAGCCGGATGAGAACAGAAAGAAGAGCTATATAGCACTTATTGATCTCACCAAGGATGTGCTCGTCACATGTATCGACCTGCTTGGAATTGAAGCACCGGAGAGAATGTAGAAATGGCCAAAGTTAAAGATTTAACAACCGGAAGCCCGATAAAGCTTATGCTTTTATATGCGCTTCCGGTGCTGGCCGGTAATATCTGCCAGCAGATTTATAATTTTGCCGACACTATAATAGTCGGACAGAAACTCGGTGAGAACGCCCTTGCGGCGGTAGGAACCACCGGATCAATGTATTTTCTTGTAAACGGTTTCGTTATAGGAATAACGAGCGGTTTTGCAGTCCACGTATCACAGCGTTTTGGAGCAAAGGATTATGACGGTATGCGTAATTCAGTTTTCAATGCTGTTTTTTTATGGGGATTAATAACGGTTATCATAACGGCACTTGCAATGATTTTTTCAAAGCCGATGCTGAGACTGATCAATACACCTGATGATATCATAGATGATGCACAAAGATACATACTTACCATTTATGCAGGAATCCTTGCGCCGATGCTGTATAACGCAGCGTCGTGCATATTAAGGGCAGTGGGAGACAGTAAGACGCCGTTGTATTTTCTTATGGTGTCGGCTGTGCTTAATATAGGAATGGATTTATTTTTCATTGTTGTGCTTAAGATGGGCGTGTTCGGAGCGGCACTTGCAACAGTGATTGCCCAGTTTATATCGGGTGTGGCTTGCACTGCATATATGATAGTCAAATTCCCGATTTTAAGAATAACCAAGGCCGATATGCATATAAACGGTTCAATCATAAAAACTCATCTGACAATAGGCCTTCCGATGGCATTCCAGTTTTCAATAACGGCTATCGGTACAATTGTACTTCAGGGTGCGATCAATAAATTCGGTGCGACACGAATTGCGGCGTATACCGCAGCAAGTAAGACGGAGCAGCTCGTAACCCAGATTGCGGGAGCAAGTGGCGTGACTACGGCGAATTTCGTTGGACAGAATATTGGAGCCGGAAGATATGACAGGATTAAAAAAGGTGTGCGGGCATGGAGTTTTGTGACAATCGGTGCTGCGGTTTTCGCAATGGTTGTTATATTTTTCTTCGGAAGGGACATCTGCGGACTGTTTATCAAGGGCCGTAATCCGGTAACACTTGATTCTTCAATGGTATATCTGAATACGGTAATCGTATTTTTCATACCGTTATTCCTGATATTCGTGTTCAGAAACGCCCTTCAGGCTATGGGTAAGACTTTTATGCCGCTAATGGCCGGAGTTTTTGAACTTGTGGCAAGAACCATAGCTTCGTTCACACTGCCGGATGTAATAGGTTTTAAGGGCGTATGCCTGGCAGGGCCTATAGCCTGGGTAAGTGCCATGGTGCCATTGTTTGTGACATATATTATATATATGGTTAAGTTTAAGAAAAAAGGATATTTTAAAGCTCGAGAAGATTAGACAAAGTAAGTCTGTGAATCGAGAAATCAGCGTGAGCATCGTATGAAGCGCTTGTCATGTATTTGTCAGGCTCTATGAATACGGTGCTTATGTTTTCACCGCGTGGAGAAAGATTTCTTATATCACGGAAAATACCCTTGCCGCTTAATTTTGAAAGACTTTCCTTGACTGACCAGATACGGCAGAATTCAAGGTCCGGTTCTGCGGAATCTTCGATATGACGTATCTCTTCGGATGAACATACGCGGGTAACGGAACGGGAATTGCGCTCACGTATATCCTGTATGTCGATACCGACAGGAGTATTTCCGAATATACATACTGCGGCTCCGGCACAGTGACTTATATTAAAATATATTTCAGGGTATTCATTAAGATACGGTTTTCCGTTTTTCTCTGTAGAGAAATCCGGGAGACCGTTTTGTTTATATATATTTCTGAAACCATAAAGAAACAGAAGATAACCGATTACGCAGGATGTACGTCCGTCCATACGGCGCATCCTGAGAGCTTTCTTGTGGCGTCTCTCCGGGAGTTTCTCTAGAAGAACGTTTAGATCCTCATCTGTAATTCGGTTATATTCTGTAAAAAGGTAAATCATTAACAGGTATCTCCAATGGCTTTGATAATTCGCTTCTTATATTCGAGAAAATGTTCTGACAGAAGTAAATCGGTGTGCCTTACATCATCCGGCGCAATCCTTAGCTCGTCAGTTATATGACCGGGTCTGCCGCCCAGAATATAAATTCTGTCGGAGAGAAGAATTGCCTCATCAATATCATGTGTGATAAAAAGCGTTGAGAGTCTGATCTGCTTCATGATATTGATATACCATGTGTGCATATTGCCCTTGGTAATCGTATCGAGAGCGGAAAAGGGTTCATCAAGCAATGCAACTTTGTCAGAGAACATATAAGTCCTCAGAAGTGCTGCGCGCTGCCGCATACCGCCTGACAGCTGGTTGGGATATTTGCGCTCACATCCTGATATGCCGAATTCCTCAAAATACGGAAGAACACGTTTCCTGGCGTCTTTCTTACTGATTCCTTTAAGAGTGAGAGGAAGAATAACATTATCAATTATTGTCTTGTATGGAAGAAGTAAATCTTTCTGCAGCATATAGCTGAACATACCGGATCTTCCGGTAATATCCTCACCCTTAAAAAGAACATGTCCGCTATCGGGAGTAAGAAGCCCTGATATAACGTTAAAAAGTGTGGATTTGCCGCTTCCGCTGACACCGAGCAGGCACACAAGCTCGCCGTCATTAAGTTCAATATTGATATCTTCGATTATTTTCGTACCGTCATAACTGACAGAAATATTCTCTGTTTTTAATAATGCCATTTTTAACTCCTGACGTCAATAGCAATGGTGGCTGTTGACAGAATTTATTCCGGGAGGTAATCGTTTGAAAAACCGAAACCGTCTGGAATGTCAGTTTCGCAAAGACCATTGTCATATACCCAGCCATAGAAGGCATCCCATCTTTTCTGGTCGATGACGCCCCATTTGTCAGCATCTGCCTTATACTGTGAAGCAAGCCAGTTCTGACTCTTTTTGCAAAGTTCGATGTCAAGACCTTCATTGGCATCAACAAGAATCTGAGCAGCATCATCAGGGTTCTCTATTGCATAATCATATCCTTTTGATAATGCGGCCATGAATTTCTTCGCAACTTCAGAATTGTTCTTAAGGAAATCATTGTTGGCAATGATTACAGGACTGTAATCATCGAGTTCAGGTGAATAATCCTTGAAATAGAAGAAATTGGTATCAAGACCCTGAAGCTCACATGCAATTCCGTCCCATGCATAGTAAATCCATACGGAATCAATGTTACTGTTTAATGCGGCTTTGATGTCTTCAACCGATGTTGAAATGAGGTTGATTTTGCTGTAATCACCGCCATCGTCAGTTACGACCTTCTTGATGATAGCCTGTTCAATAGGCATATCCCATGTCGCATAGGAATGTCCTTCCATTCCCTTTGGAGAGGTGATGCCGCTGTTTTTAAGGGAGATGATTCCTGATGTGTTATGCTGGATAATTGCAGCTACAGCAGTGACAGGAAGTCTTGAACTTTCGTCAGCTGAGAAAGCCGGAACGAGATAATCCTGGAAACTTACACCGAAATCAGCTTTGCCGTCTGCAACGGAAGCTTCAGCTCCGGCTTCGGCACATTCCACTATTTCCACGTCAATTCCGGCGTCCTTAAAATAGCCTTTTTCCCTGGCTACATAAAGACCTGTATGGTTGGTATTAGGTGACCAGTCAAGCATAAAAGTTACTTTGGCAAGTTCTTTATTGTCATCACCGGATGTTTTGTCCGAAGATGCCTTGGAACAGCCTGTTACTGCCATAAGACCGAGTGTGGCAGCCATCACAAGTGCAAGAGTTCTTGTTTTTTTCATAATATCATATAGTAAATAGTCACTTATTCCCGGTGACTGATTTACTTCTCCTTTCCCATGGCATTATAAGCCATTTAATAATAATAACCGCAAGCATAAGCAGAAGACTTATGCCCGATATGAAAATAATAACCGAAAACATTCTGTCATAAGCGAATGATTTGCGCACTCTGGTCATGAAAACACCAAGTCCCGAGGAACCTCCGAGCCATTCCGAAATAACGGCGCCTACGATTGAGTATGCAACCGATATCTTAAGTCCGGAGAAAAAATATCCCAGTGAGTAAGGCAGTTTAATGTGAATAAAACGCTTTACGGGACCGGCGCCCATCGATTTGAGAAGCTTAAGCGCATCAGGGTCAGCAGCTTTGAAACCATCCAGAAGTCCCACCGCGATAGGGAAAAAAGTTGTGATGACAACCAGCACTATTTTAGGTGTGATGCCATATCCGAGCCAAAGCGTTAAAAGCGGTGCAATGGCAATGGAAGGAATTGTCTGTGTGACAACTATTACCGGGTAAAGTGCGTTGTAAAGCGGCCTGCACGCATCCATTAATATGGAAACAATAAAGCTTAATACAATTCCGATGCTAAGACCTATGAAAGCTTCGCGGAGTGTTGTCGCGGCATGCTCTAAAAGGACCGGCCAGTCATTAATAAATGCCTTTATGACCTTGGACGGTGATGGCATCATGAAAGACGGCATAAGCTCAGAACCGGACAGATACTGCCAGAATGTGATAAATACGGCTATTGCGATAACCGGCGGGATAATTTTGCCGGTTATGAAACGCAGTGTTTTATATGCAGTTGTATTAGTTCTGATGGTGTTTTGTGACTTTTTCATCGATTGTCAGAATCTTCTCCTCAGGTGCATATGTAATCTTAACATAGGTATAAACCTTATCACAGCCTGCCTTAACGGCAATGTACTGACACTGCTTAACGATTTCCATAAGGCCTTCATAATCGCCTTCAATGGATGTCTCTGACGGTCCTACATAATATTTGTAACCCGAAGCTTTGATGTAATCAAGAACTTCGTCTACGATTCTTACTACCTCGGCGTCGTCCGTAACGTTAGGCAGAACCTGGATTGCTACATTTGCGTTCATGATATTTTCCTCCTGTATATAATAAAAATACCCCGGAAATCCGAGGTGGTAAGGTTGTATAACTGTAAGCCATGCGGTATAAAACACACAGTCTGTATTATATGATATACATCCCTACGCCGGCATTACCCGGATCAGGTACGGGACAGTTGTCCCAAGGGTCGAAACATTAGAGTGGTTTCCTCTCAGCCGGACTCATCCAGCGCCCCTAGCAAATTGTATTGTATACTTGCATAAGAAAAAAGTCAATGCTGACTTTTTACCATATATATGATATACTTTTTACACAAATAACATATCATTGGGAGGTACATACTATGGATAATATGGTTATTGCTATTACAAGAACATGCGGAAGCGGTGCGACCAGTATAAGCCGGCTTCTCGGCAAGAGACTGGGTATAGATGTTATCGACAGGAATCTTTTAAGACTTGCATCAGATGAAAGCGGAATTAACGAGGAGCTTTTTGCAAGAGCCGATGAGCATATGAAGCAGAGTCTTCTTTATAAAGTATCTAAGAAAGTATATAACGGTGAGCTGATAGGACCTGACAGCGATGATTTTACATCCAATGAGAATCTGTTTAATTATCAGGCGAAGGTACTTAAGGAACTGGCCCTGAATGAGTCATACATCTGCGTGGGACGTGCGGCGGATTTTGTCCTGAAGGATAATCCAAATCTGGTGTCTGTTTTTATATATGCGCCGATGGATGTATGCATTGACAGGGAAGCTGCGCGTAATGGAATAGATAAGGCTAAGGCTAAGCAGAATATCATTAAGACGGATAAATACCGCCGTGGCTTTTACAAATACCACACCGGCAAGGAATGGGAAAGCCCGTATAATTATGATTTATGCCTGAATACGGGACTTTTTACTTATGAGCAGTGCGTGGACATAATAATGGGTTATATCAATACAAGATTTAAGACAGAACAGACAGGAAAATAACATGAAAAAGTTACTGAGATATCTTAAGAATTACCTGAAAGAAACAATTATAGGGCCTTTTTTCAAATTGCTTGAAGCATCTTTTGAACTTATAATTCCGCTTGTTGTTGCCCAGATCATCGACATCGGAATCAAAGACGGTGATGTAAGCTATATTGTGACAAGAGTTCTTATTATGATAGGACTCGGTGTCGTAGGGCTGGCATGCTCACTTACGGCGCAGTATTTTGCGGCAAAAGCTGCAACCGGTTTTGCAACGGAATTAAGACATTCGCTGTTCGAACATATCCAGACATTATCGTTTTCGGAGATTGATGAAATAGGTACGGCCAGACTTATAAACCGTATGACAAGTGATGTCAATGCAGTGCAGTCATGCGTTAATATGGTAATAAGACTTTTCCTGCGTTCACCGTTTATCGTATTCGGCGCAATGATAATGGCATTTACGATTGATGTGAAGTGCGCATTGATATTCTGTGTGGCGATTCCGGTGCTGGCGGTAATTGTATTCGGAATCATGCTTGCATCAATACCGCTTTACAGGAAAGTCCAGTCCGGTCTTGACAATATTCTTAAGATAACCAGGGAGAACCTGACAGGAACCAGAGTAATACGTGCATTTAACCGTGAAGATGATGAGATAGAAAGTTTCAACCGGGGCAATACATCTTTAAGAGGTGTGCAGCTTTTTGCCGGCAAAATCTCAGCACTTATGAATCCCGTTACATTTGTCGTGATAAATGCAGCGACAGTTATACTTCTTTACACAGGTGCGGTTAAGGTAGATACCGGAATACTTACACAGGGACAGGTTGTGGCACTTGTTAATTATATGTCACAGATACTTGTGGAGCTGATTAAGCTCGCCAATCTTATCATCCAGGTTACCAAGGCAGTTGCATGTGCCAACCGTATTCAGGAGGTATTTGAGATTAAAGCGGGCATGGAATTTCCGGCGGTATCTGCTGGATCAAGGGATGACGGATATGCTGTTGAATTTAACAATGTTTCTATCGCATACAGAAATGCCGGTGCCGAATCACTCAGTAACGTTGATATTAAAGTCAAACATGGTGAAACAATCGGCATAATCGGAGGTACCGGTTCAGGAAAGTCTACATTGGTTAATATGATACCTAGATTTTATGATGCCACGAAAGGCGAGGTACTTGTGGATGGTGTTAACGTTAAGGATTATACCAAGGAAGACCTCCGTAACAAAGTTGGCATAGTTATGCAGAAAGCCGTTCTTTTTAACGGAACGATAAGAGATAATATGAAATGGGGCAAACAGAATGCATCCGATGATGAGATTAATGAAGCCATTAAGAATGCGCAGGCTGAAGAATTTGTAAGCAGTAAGGATGGCAGACTGGATTATATGATAGCACAGGGAGGACGTAACCTGTCAGGAGGTCAGAAACAGCGTCTTACCATAGCAAGAGCCCTTGTCAGAAAGCCGTCAATTCTCATTCTTGATGACAGTGCTTCTGCTCTTGATTATGCTACCGATGCTGCGCTCAGGGCCTCTATCAGGAAAATAGGTGAGGAAGGCGGCGGAAAGCTTACGACATTTATTGTGTCGCAGAGAACGGCATCTCTTCGCAGTGCAGACAGGATAATAGTTCTTGAAGACGGTGCTGTGGCTGGAATCGGAACGCATGACGAATTGTTAGGAAACTGTGCGGTATACAGGGAAATATATAATACGGACAGTAATAAGGCGGCAGGAGGTGCGAGATAATGAAGAAGAAATCAACGATCAAAAGAGTTCTCAGATACCTCGGCAAATACAGGATTTTTCTTATATTATCATTGGGAATGGCATTGGTAACAGTGGCGGGTCAGTTGTATATTCCGATTCTACAGGGTAATGCGATTGATAATATAATAGGTGAAGGCAATGTCGATTTTGCGGCGGTTATGAAGATAATCATCACGATTCTTATAACAATGGGCGTTGTAGCTTTATTCCAATGGATAATGAATATATGCAATAATAAAATAACATATTCAATAGTGCATGACATAAGAAAGGATGCGTTCAATAAATTACAGAAACTTCCGGTCAGATATGCCGATTCCCATCCTACCGGAGAAATTGTCAGCAAAGTCATAGCGGATGTTGACCAGTTTGCCGACGGACTGCTTATGGGATTTACACAGTTTTTTACCGGTGTAATGACAATACTCGGAACATTGATATTCATGATAATGATTAACTGGAAAATAACACTTGTTGTTGTCCTTGTTACTCCCTTATCATTTTTCGTGGCTTCTTTTGTTGCAAAGAAAACTTACAGAATGTTCAGCCTGCAGTCGGAGACAAGGGGCGAGCAGACCGGATTTATCGATGAGATGATAGGCAATGAGAAGGTCGTACAGGCATATGGCCATGAAGACGAGGCACTTGAGAAGTTTGATGATATCAATTTAAGATTACAGAAATGGTCACTTAAGGCAACATTTTTTTCATCAATTACCAATCCTGCCACAAGATTTGTCAATAATGTCGTATATGCGCTTGTTGCATTGAGCGGTGCGGTATCGGTTGTTAAGAATCCACTTGCATTTACGGTAGGACGCCTGTCAATGTTCTTAAGTTATGCAAACCAGTACACCAAGCCGTTTAACGAGATTTCCGGCGTTGTGACGGAACTTCAGAATGCACTTGCATGTGCAGACAGAGTGCTTGATCTTATTGAGGAAGAACCATTAAGTCCTGATGCAGACGATGTGCTTGTTGTCAATGAAGGAGAAGGTCATATCCGGCTCGAGCATGTAGCTTTTTCTTATGATAAAGAGAAAGAACTTATCAAGGATTTTAATCTTGATGTTAAGCCGGGTGAACGTGTGGCAATCGTAGGCCCTACGGGATGCGGTAAGACGACAATGATCAACCTTTTAATGCGCTTTTATGATGTTGACAGTGGATCGATTAAGGTTGAAGGTAAGGATATCCGGGATGTCACCAGAAAGAGTCTCAGGAGTAATTACGGCATGGTTCTTCAGGAAACCTGGCTTAAATCAGGCACCATCAAAGAGAATATAGTAACGGGCAGACCTGATGCCACGGATGAAGAGATCATAGCGGCGGCTAAGGCTGCACATGCCCACAGTTTCATAAAGAGACTGCCGGATGGTTATGATACAGTTATAGGCGAGGATGGCGGAAATCTTTCGCAAGGGCAGAAGCAGCTCCTTTGTATTGCCAGAGTAATGTTATGTCTGCCTCCGATGCTCATACTTGACGAAGCGACATCGTCAATAGATACCAGAACCGAAATGAAAATTCAGGAAGCGTTTGCGAAGATGATGAATGGACGTACAAGTTTTATAGTTGCGCACAGGCTTTCCACAATCCAGTCGGCCGATATTATACTCGTTATGAAAGACGGTAATGTGATAGAGCAGGGCAACCATGAGGAACTGCTTGCCAAGGGTGGTTTCTACAGCAGATTATATAACAGTCAGTTTTCATAGAAGGAAGGTAGATTATGAGCGTATTTAATGTTGAACTGGTTAAGAAAGTTGATGATTCATATGATATTGAAATAGGATTCGGGCTTATGGACAAGCTGGTGGCAGATTTGTCGGCAGGACTTGCCGGATCTGTAAACAAATTTGTGGTGGTTACGGATTCAAATGTTGAACAGCTTTATGCTAAACCTATATATAATAAAATACTAGACGCAGGATACAAGGCGGATATCATTGTTTTTCCGGCAGGAGAAAAAAGCAAGACCAGGGCAACCAAAGAATTTATAGAGGATACCATGTTGTCCAAAGGATATAGGCGCGATTGCTGCATAATCGCCGTAGGTGGCGGAGTTGTAACTGACGTGGCAGGATTTACAGCAGGAACGTATGGCAGAGGCATTCCGTTTATTAATTATGCTACCACACTTCTTGCAGCCGCAGATGCATCAATAGGCGGTAAGACAGCGGTCGATACACCGCTTGCAACGAATCTTATAGGCATCTTTAACCAGCCTCGTAAAGTATACATAGATATTGCTGCATGGAGTACTTTGCCGGAACGTGAAATATACAGCGGAATGGCGGAGACAATTAAGCATGCCTGTCTTGCAGACAGGGATTTCTTTGAATATCTTGAACAGAATATGGATAGAATTCTTGCATGTGATTCTGATGTGTGTGAACATATTGCGGAATGTAATTGTAATATCAAATATCATGTTGTCATGAAAGACGAACGCGAGAGCGGACTCAGGGAAGTTCTTAATCTCGGCCATACCGTAGGGCGTGCAATAGAAACTGTAAGTGATTACAGACTTCTGCATGGCGAAGCTGTCGCGATAGGGCTGGTGGCACAGGCAAGACTGTCGGAAAACCTCGGATACATGACAGAGGCAGAAGTTGACAGACTTGTAAAACTTCTTACAAAAGCACATCTGCCGGTGGCAATTCCTGAGTATATTGACAGGGACGAACTTGTAAAGAAGCTTTATACCGATAAGAAAGTACGAGACGGTCACCTGAGATTTGTATTACAGAAAGGGATAGGAGCGGTTGTACAATTCGGAGAAAACGTATATGCCACACCTATAAGCGAAGAAAAAGCGCGTGAAATAATCATGCAGATGTAGAGTTATTGTATTGCAGCATTACATCGCTGTAAAAAATTTTGTCTTTATAATAGAAACGGGAGCTGCCGTTATGGTTTGAGGCTGATTTTTCTATGGATTTAAGACCTATGCCGGATGGAGAAGAATTCTGTCCGGCTTTTTTGCTGGAAATAAAATCCGACCCCATTTTATGCACAATTCCATTAAAGCTGTTGGACATGGTTATGTAGAGACAGCCTTCGGTCCGGGTATCGGCGTTTAATATTATATAACGTTCCGATTCCGGAATTTTGCAGCAGGCTTCTATTGCATTTTCTATAAGATTTCCGAATACTATGCTGAGAACTGTATCATCTATAGCAATATTGGCGGGAATATCTGTTTTCCAGTCCGTACGGATATTGTACTTGTCTGCTATCAATGCATAATAACTTAATACAGCATTGGTACTGCTGTGTTCACAGAAAAAATAACGCCTGCTGTCAGCCTGTATCTCATTGTTGTACTGGGTTATGTAACTGCAAAGGGCATCATAGTCCTTCTGAGCCGCATAAGCAGAAAGTGTCCTTATGGTATGTTTGAAATCATGTCTTATACGCCCGGTATATTCTATGTAATCGCGTAAAGCTTCGTACTGGCTTGCCTGTATGTTAAGAAGCTGGATGGCATTCAGATCCTCATAATGCTCGACTGTGGAACGCGCTATGGTGAAGAACATAAACTGTGATATGATAAATACGAGAAAATTTACGGCGATTATCAATATCATCACGCTATAGACCCTTCCGACGTGGATATTTGCGTAGTTTTTGGGAACCATCATAACATTGACTAATGAGATGACGGCAGGGGTAAGCCATGCCAGGCGCCATATGCGTTTGAGGTGGAGATTATCAAAAATCCAGAGGATTTTTCCGGAAAATACTGTGATCACGAGAACCATCATAATAATACTGAATATCCACTGAACTGCAATGCCTAGGTTACCGTTGAGCGGACTTGTACCGGGATAAAAGTATCCGTCAACAATATATGAGATAATGCCGCCAAATGACATAACAGTCAAAGATAGTGATATAATGTACAATGTCTTGAGCGGAGGAAGATTAAGTGCGGCAAACGAAGAACCGCACAACAATGCCAGCAAGATAAAAAAAGCAAGGCTGTTTCCGAAAACACCGGTGCGGCATTCGATGTAAGCCGAGAATATGCACAACACTGATACTAATGGGATATACCATGGAAGAAATTGCGATGGCGCTATTCGTAATTTACTGCGGAGCGGAATGATACACATAAGGATTCCCGGTATAACAATTGCAGTGGCTAAAATGTCGGAGAAAAAAACAGATGTGTTCATGCCAGACCTCCTTTGTCATTACGTTCATGACGTAACATAAAATTATAATCTATGAAAGCCTGCTTGAGCTCGCGTGCCTTCCTTGAGTTGAGAGGAAAAATACAACCGTTTTTAAAGGTGCATATGCCGTCATCCATGTTGCGGACATAATCCATATTAATGATAAGTCCGCGGTTTATTGTGAGAAAACGCTTGTCTGCCATAAGTTCCTTTTCTATCTGACCAAAGGAAACTCTTGTACGGTATTGGATATCTGATGTTATGATGCAGTAATTTGAATCGGCTTCAACCGAGATCACATCACCGAATGCTATATGGTAATCATGTTTGTCTGCATATATATCAAGATAATTGCAGAAATCGTTATGCGATTTATATAAATCGGTGAGAACCCTTGAAACATCCGGGTACCGGGCAGGTTTAATTATATAGTCGTAGGCATGCACCGAGAAGGCCTCATGCATATGTTCGGTACTTGAAGTCATAAAAACGATATGGCAGTTATTATTGCTGTTACGTATAACGCGCGCAGTTTCAATACCGTTAAGAACTGTCATGTATATATCGAGAAAAATTAAATCATATTCCCCGTTTAAGCTGTTGTTAATAAATATACTTCCGTCCGGATATGTATCACATTCATATGCAATTGAGTTATCATTACACCATTTGTCAATGAATCCGGCAAGTTGTGCAGCCTCATCTGGCATGTCATCTACTATAGCTATTTTCAAATATTTAATCTCCTGTTCACATATATCTATAGGATTATACCATTTATCCCAAAAAAATGCAATTCATCCCAGATGTATTGCAAAAGGAGCCTGCAGATAGTAACATAAACTACGTTGGTAATAAGTACATTAGGAAAGGAGTGCTACATATGAGTAAAGGAGCAGCTATAGTTCTTACATTTTTTCTTGGAGGACTTGGAATTCACAGATTTCTTACAGGAAAGATAGGAACAGGAATCTTATGGTTACTTACAGGCGGCGTATTCGGAATCGGCTGGCTTGTAGATTTCATCAAGGTATGTATGGGTAAATTCACTGATAAGAACGGTAACCCTTGGGGAACCAATTAGAACGGTGAGAATTGGGACTGCGTTAAATGCAGTCCCTTATATTTATGTGATACAGCCGTAAACAGGAGGTTGGTAATATGGCATTGGGAATAAAAATCAAAAACGTAAAATTTAAAAACAAATACACGGTTCAGGAACTTTACGAGGCTATCAAGGATAAGGAATTTACAGCCGGAGTACCGGAACTTACCAAGCATGGTTTTGCATACATAATAACATTTCCGGCACTGGACGAACAGAATCAGGTGTGGGTGATGGCTGCCGGTTTTGGAAAGAGTACGAATAAGTATTCAATTCAGAAACAGGACAGGGCAGGTGTTGGTAATCTGGCCAAAAATATGGCACTTAACAGTGTTACAAACGGTTTCTACGGGATAGGAGGAATGGCCGGTGACAATGTTAAGAAATGTGAGCAGCTTGTAGTTGATACAGCGAAAGAACTTGAAGCAATGGACTTATAGGAGGACATAATGAGCGAGACAAAGACTAAGAAATCCAGGGAACAGATAATTGAGATACTTACAGCAGTATTTCTCGGCATAACAGCACTTGCGACAGCGTGGGCGTCATGGATAGGATCACTTCACGGAGGTAATCAGTCTACGAATTACACGACAAGTAATAATTTATCGGCAGAAGGTAATTCCATGTATAATGAGGCTTCTCAGAATCTTATGCAGGATATGATACTTTGGAACGATATTACAAGCGTACGTATTGATTACACATTTGCACAGGAAAAGGGTGATACTGATGAGACAGACCGCCTTCAATGGAAGCTTGACAAGCTTTTGAATGATAATTGTTCAAAAGCGCTTTATGATGCAATTACATGGGCTGATGAGCAGAAAGAGGATGTTTCACCTTTTGATAAAGAAGGATTTATTGACAGCTATTTTGCTGAGGCGCAGAATAAGATAGCCGAGGCTGATGAGCTTCTGGAACAGGGAAAGAAAGATAACGCCAACGGAGATGCGTTTGGACTTGTAACAGTTATATATTCGGTTGTACTGTTTATGTTAGGTATAGTAGGAATGTTCAAGAATATTCCAAACCGTATGTTTATATTGATAGTTGCGATCGTTGCATTTGTATTTGCGACAATTTATATGTTTACAATACCGATGCCGACAGGCTTTTCAATGGGAAGTTTCTTCAAACACTAATATACTTTTATTAAAAGAGCCGTGGCTTAATGCCACGGCTCTTTTTGACTATATAAATGTTATCCGAGTATCATTTTCTTGAAGTTTTTCTTACCTCTCTTAAGAACGATTCCATCGCCGAAATCATCCCTGGAATAAGTCTTCCTGAAGTCAGTTTCTTTCTCGCCGTTGACGGTAACACCGCCCTGCTCAATGTTGCGTCTTGCATCGGAACGTGTAGGACAGAGGCCGCCGCTTACTAACAGGGTTATAAGGTCAACCGCACCATCACGGAAATCATCTTCGCTGACTGTTGCTGTAGGAAGATTGCTCATATCTCCGGAACCGAAAGCCATACGTGCGCTTTCACGTGCTTTTTCAGCTTCTTCCTTGCCATGAACAAGAGCAGTAAGTTCATATGCAAGAATCTCCTTGGCTTCATTAAGCTGTGCGCCTTCCCATGTCTCCATTTTGGCGATTTCATCAAGTGGAAGGAATGTGAGCATCTTGATGCACTTAAGAACATCGGCATCATCTACATTTCTCCAGTACTGGAAGAATTCATAAGGTGAAGTCTTCTCAGGGTCAAGCCATACGGCGCCTTTCTGTGTCTTGCCCATTTTCTTGCCCTCTGAATTGAGAAGGAGAGTAATTGTCATTGCGGAAGCATCTTTGCCAAGTTTACGACGGATGAGTTCTGTACCGCCGAGCATATTGCTCCACTGATCATCGCCGCCGAACTGAAGGTTGCAGCCGTATTTCTGGAACAATGTATAGAAATCAAAACTCTGCATAATCATATAGTTAAATTCGAGGAAACTTAAGCCTTTTTCCATACGCTGCTTGTAGCATTCGGCCGTAAGCATCCTGTTGACCGAAAAATGAGGTCCGATTTCACGGAGAACATCGATATAATTAAGATCCATAAGCCAGTCGGCATTGTTTACAAGAAGAGCCTTTCCGTCTGAAAAATCAATAAAACGGCTCATCTGTTTCTTGAAACATTCAACATTGTGGTCAATAGTTTCTTTAGTCATCATTGAACGCATATCGTTACGTCCGGATGGGTCGCCTATCATGGCTGTTCCGCCACCGATAAGAGCGATTGGCTTGTTGCCGGCTTCCTGCAGTCTCTTCATAAGACAGAGTGCCATGAAATGTCCTACATGAAGGCTGTCGGCGGTAGGATCGAATCCAATGTAGAAAACAGCCTTTCCGTTATTGATGAGGTCGCGGATCAACGGTTCATCCGTTACTTGTGCGATCAGGCCTCTTGCCTGAAGTTCTTCATAAATTCCCATTGTCAAATCTCCTTTGGATATAATAAAAAATCCTCTCAATCCCACTTATCGTGAAATCAAAAGGACGACCATGCCGTGTTACCACCTTTATTTACAACGGATTCACATCCGCTGTCTCATCGGGTACGGTTAATCAACGATACCCCGGCACTGTAACGTGTGCATACGCCGCAGCCTACCGGATAACTTTCGGTGCGGAGCTCGGGGAGGTATTCATATTATATATTCCCTGCGCCTCTCATCAACCGGCTGCTTTCTGTAGGTTCAGATACAATATTACTTATTCCCGTCACGGCTTTTATCTTTGTATAGTTGCATTATAAGTAAATGAATGTGCGATGTCAATACCTTTTTAAATTAATGTAATTGTGTAGATTTTGTTAAAAATATTTACTTTTTTGCAAAGAGGGATTATAGTTTCATAGCACTGTGCTGAAAATATCAAAAGCGGGATTGTAAATTTTATGTGGTTCTGTTATTATTATGATAAGTATAACTAGAACTTCATGGAGGAAGAAAAATGGATAACGAAGCAGTAATATCCAAGAATTTTATTGAACAGATTATAGATAAGGACCTGGCTGAGGGTCATTGTAAGACCGTCAAGACCAGATTTCCGCCGGAACCTAACGGCTATCTTCACATAGGACATGCCAAGTCAATCCTTTTGAATTACGGTCTGGCCAAGGAATATGGCGGACAGTTTAATTTAAGATTTGATGATACGAACCCGACCAAAGAGAAGGACGAGTTTGTTGAATCCATCAAGGCAGACGTTAACTGGCTCGGAGCCGATTTTGAAGACAGACTTTTCTTCGCATCGGATTATTTTCAGATCATGTATGATGCAGCCGTTAAGCTTATCAGGAAGGGTAAGGCATATGTGTGTGACCTCAGTGCAGAAGAGATAAGAGAATACAGAGGAACACTTACGGAACCGGGTAAGAACAGTCCTTATCGTGACAGAAGCATAGAGGAGAATCTTGAACTTTTCGAGAACATGAAGAACGGACTTTATGCGGACGGTGAGAAAGTTCTCCGTGCCAAGATTGACATGGCTTCACCTAATATTAACATGAGAGATCCTGTAATATATCGTGTGGCTCATCAGACACATCACAGACAGGGTGATGCGTGGTGCATATATCCTATGTATGATTTTGCACACCCGATAGAAGATGCCACGGAAGGAATTACACATTCGATCTGTACACTGGAATTTGAAGACCACAGACCGCTTTACGACTGGGTTGTGCGTGAACTTGAATACGAGAATCCGCCTAAGCAGATTGAATTTGCCAAGCTTTATCTCACTAACGTTGTTACAGGTAAGAGATATATCAAGAAACTTGTCGAAGAAGGAATTGTAGACGGATGGGATGATCCGAGGCTCGTATCACTTGCGGCATTAAGACGCCGCGGTTTTACACCGGAGTCTATAAGAATGTTTGTAGATCTTGTCGGTGTTGCCAAGGCCAACAGTTCAGTTGACTATGCAATGCTTGAATATTGCATAAGAGAAGATCTTAAGCTTAAGAAATCTCGTGTAATGGCAGTGCTTGATCCGGTAAAACTCATCATTGACAACTATCCGGAAGGACAGACGGAGATGCTTGACGTTGACAATAATCTTGAGAATCCGGAACTCGGAACCAGAAAAGTACCTTTCTCAAGGGAACTGTATATTGAGAGAGAGGACTTCATGGAAGAGCCTCCGAAGAAATATTACAGACTTTTCCCTGGCAATGAAGTACGTCTTATGAATGCATATTTTGTTACATGTACAGGATGCGTTAAGGATGCTGACGGTAATATTACGGAAGTGCATTGCACATATGATCCTGAGACCAAGAGCGGTTCGGGATTTACTGGACGTAAAGTAAAGGGAACGATCCATTGGGTAAGCGCGGCGGATGCAATAACTGCACAGGTTAGGCTTTATGAGAATATAGTTGATGAGGAGAAGGGCGTTTACAATGAAGACGGAAGCCTTAATCTTAATCCGGATTCACTTAAGGTAATTGATAAGTGTTATCTTGAGCCTTCACTTAAGAGTGTCAGGGCTTATGACAGTTTCCAATTCGTAAGAAACGGATATTTCTGTGTTGACTGCAAGGATTCCACTGAGGATAACCCTGTATTTAACAGAATAGTATCGCTTAAGAGTTCTTTCAAATTAAAATAACCGGAGGTATTTTGAAATGGGTGATTTGTTTTCGGGCCTTGAGTCAATGGGACTTGGCGGCCTCTCCAATGTCAGAATATATGATGAAGAGAAACAGGATAGCCAGAAAGGCAGCGCAGAGGCTGCCAAACACGTTGTGACTGAGGAAGATTTCCTTTTCGATAAGAAAATGCAGTGCCCGGTATGCGATAAAGAATTTAAGTCCAAGACCGTAAAGACAGGTAAGCCGAGACTTCTGGGTTCGGATTCCGATCTGCGTCCGAAGTATTCCGGCATAGACTCCATCAAATACGATGCGATAGTTTGTCCGAATTGCGGATATGCAGCACTCAGCCGTTTTTTTGGATATATGACGAGTGCTCAGGCAAAACTTATCAAAGATAACATTTCTGCGAAATTTCATCCGACACCGGAAACAGGTGCTGTATATTCTTATGATGAGGCAATTAAGAGACATAAACTTGCGCTTCTTAATGCAATAGTTAAGAGAGCACATGCAAGCGAGAAAGCATATACATGTCTTAAAATAGCATGGCTGTACAGGGGCAAGAAAGAGAATCTTGATATGAATACCCCGAATGCGGCCGCGATTAAGAAAGACTGTGAGAAAAACGAGCAGGAGATGATTGCCAGTGCATATGAAGGGTTCGTGACAAGTCGTGCCAAGGAGGATTTTCCGATATGCGGAATGGATGAAGCCACGTTTGACTACCTTTTGGCAGACCTTGCGGCAAAGCTTGGCAAGTTTGATATTGCCGGCAAGATGGCAACCAATGTTATTGTATCACGTACGGCTAACGCCAAGCTTAAAGAGAGAGCGCGTAATCTCCGTGATGTAATAAAGAATAGTAAAACAAATTAACAAAATATGAGATAAAAGAGGAAGATATGAGTAAAATGAAAGATTGTAAAGTTCTTAAAGCATTATCCAATGCCAAGGACAAGTTTATTTCCTGCAAATTCTGCAGGGCGGTTGATAAAGTGTGGCATAACCGCTTTTTCAGAATTGTATGGGTAAGGCTTGCATTTCTGGCAATTTTGGTAAACCTTGTAATCGAGTGTCTTAACAGATTGTCGGTTGTGGCAGGATTAAGGCATATGGTAACTAATCCGCTGGTGTTTCTTTTTAACACTTTAATGATTTATTTCACGCTTACGTTTGTTGCTTTTTTCAAGAAACGTATATTCGTAGGAACGTTAGTAAGTGCCGTATGGATAGCACTTGGAATTATTAACTATGCAGTCAGTGATAACCGTGTAACGCCGTTTAATGCTCCGGATGTCAAGAATCTGGAAGACCTGGCTGACATAATTGGCAGGTATTTTTCTGTCGGTATGTTTATCTGGATTGCGATAGCGATAGCAGGTGTTATTGCGCTTATAGTTGTCATATGTGTACATTCAACCAAGACTAAAGAGAAAATCAATTACTTTAAATGTGGTATGATTTCCGCTATTTCATTCGGTGCATTGATGCTTTTCCTTAATATAGGCAATGCAACGGGTGTTCTGGCACTTAACTTTAGTAACTTAAGACAGGCTTACAGAGATTATGGATTTAATTATTGCTTTATGAGCTCCCTTTTGAGCAACGGTGTTAAGAAACCGAGAGGATATTCCGAGTCCAAGGTTAACGAAGTAGTTCATCCGACAGAAAGTGAGAGTCAGACAGGTGAAGAACCGACGACTCAGTCACCGGATGATAATAAGAATAAGAAGAATGAACCAATCGATACACCGAACATTATTTATGTACAGCTGGAGTCACTTTTTGACCCGACATGGCTTAAAGGACTTGATTTTTCGGAAGATCCGATGCCGAACCTGCGTAAGTTAAGAGAAGAATATTCAAGCGGATATTATTCGGTACCTTCTTTCGGAGCAGGAACAGCCAATACGGAATTTGAAACAATGACAGGAATGAACCTTGATGACTTCGGTCCGGGTGAATATCCTTATAAGACGATATTGCAGAAAACAGCATGTGAGTCCGTTGGATATGATCTTAAGAAATACGGATATAAGATTAATGCACTTCATGATAACAAAGGTAATTTTTACCAGAGAAATACAGTATTCAGCAGACTTGGATACGACCAGTTTACATCACTTGAATACATCTATGATTATGAGAAAAATCCGACAGACTGGGCTAAGGATGACTGCCTGGTGGATGAAATAACAGGAATGCTTAAGTATTCGCCGGAGAAGGATTTTATATATTGTATTTCCGTGCAGGGACATGGTAAATATCCGGAAGACACGTCTGATATTGACCTTAAAATCAAGGTTACCGGTAATGATGTGACAGGCAATCCTAACGGATTTGAATATTATGTTAATCAGGTATATGAGATGGATAAGTTCGTTGCCAGACTTGTGGAAGAAGTAAGTAAAATAGACGAACATACAATCATTGTATTTTACGGTGACCATCTTCCTACGTTCAATATCAATGACAGCGATCTGACCAATGGTGATGTTATGCAGACTCCGTATGTAATATGGAATAATTTCGGCATGAAGAAGATTGATGAAGATATCCAGGCATACCAGCTTTCATCGGTTATATTTGAAAGGCTCGGAATGGAAGGCGGAGTTATTTCACAGTATCACATGAGCAAACGCAGACAGGAAGACCAGTCAGAATATCTTTCAGACCTCAAATTGCTTGAATATGATATTTTATATGGAAATCGTGTTGCATATAACGGAACACTTCCATATACCATTACCAATATGAAAATGGGATATAAGTATATCAAGATTAATGACGTTAAGAATGTAGGTGAGGATGTTGTCGTAACAGGCCAGAATTTCACATGGGCGAGTCACATTGTGATCAATGGAGACCGTGTATCGACTACAGTTAACAGCGAAGGCAAACTGGTTGCTGAAGGATGTCAGGTAAAAGACGGAGACGAAATTGCAGTAATCCAGGCGACCAGCGGCGGAACGCAGCTGAGCAGTACGAGTATTTACGTATACGGAGATCCTGACAGCCTGAAAGAATATTATGATGATGCAACATCTGCGGATCAGGCAGAATAAAAGATAAGAATATATAATAAAGGCGCTGCCCCGGTATACGGGATGGCGCCTTTGTTTTATTCATCAAGTATTACACCGCTTGCTTTGACCATTGAACGGATTACCGAATCCCTGGCATTATACCATGGTTCATCCTGATATTTGTAATCAAATTTATTGATAAACCATGCTACATCATCGCGTACACGCTCAAGGTTGGTAATATATAATTCGTTGATGAGTGATACAAATTCTTCAAGAGCTTCGCCTTTAAGATAATCCGCCGATTTCTTAAGCAGGAGAACATAATGTTCATTGCAGAAACCTTTGCACTTTTTAAAACGTTCTTTAAATTCGTCATCCGATTTCCAAAGAAAAAATACAGTGTCAACATAACGGTCAAAAAAATTATTGATTCTGCTGCATACGAAGCAGGAATTGTTAAGTTTGTCAAGATATTTGATGACTGGTGAATTCTCAATGCCTTTCTTAAGCATTTTGGCGGGGCCGGAAGGCATATTCTTCCGGACATCATTTATGGTTTTATCGAAATGTGTTTTCATAACCCAGGCCATTCCAAGTCTGTTATCTTTATGATATACCATACGGATGTGCTTGTCACAGAAACCGAGCTCGTCAGTCATCGCTCGGGTGTCGTCTTCCATATAACTTGGCCCCATAGTATAATCAACGGCATCGTCTTCAAGTGTCTTATACATAGCACATATAGGACATTCGCATTCGCTGTTGAATGCATCGTTGACCGGGATAGAGTATAATTTCTCTTTCATAGATATCTCCGTTTCCGCAGAAATACGTCCTGCATCTGATATGGCAATTATAACAAAAAAAGTTTACTTGTACAATAATATTAACAATGGTATGATTAAAACAGTAAAATAATCAATAACAGATGATACCAGAGGAATTAACAATGAAAGAACTGGCAGTATTTATAGACAATAATTCAACTGTTCCGGCATATGAACAGATATATATGTATATCCGTGAGGAAATTAAGAACGGCAGACTTAAATGCGGGGACAGTCTTCCGTCTTCCAGGGCGCTTGCAGAATATCTGCAATTCAGCAGGAGTACTATATTGATGGCATATGACCAGCTTGTTGCCGAGGGATATATAGAATCGGTTCCACAGAAAGGGTATTATGTGATGCAGATGGATGGGGACTTTAATGATGAGGCTGTATCCGGTACAGAACATGATAGTCATTGTGACAAAGACCGTTCGTATGATATTGTTTTTTCTCCGGACGGAATTGAGGCTGCCAAATTCCCATATGCGGAATGGAGACGAATAAGCAGGCAGCTTTTTGAACCTGAGAATGGGGAACTTTTTAACAGCGGGGATGCACAGGGGGATGAGGGACTCAGGGAAGTGGTTGCGGATTATCTTATGAAATCCCGAGGAGTGAGAGCAGATGCGACACATATCATACTGGGTTCAGGTAATGAGAATCTTCTTATGATAATAAATATGATACTTGACAGGAACGCTGTTTTTGCCATGGAGAATCCTGCGTATATGAAATCATACAGATTGATTAACGGTATGGGGCGTGAAATTATCCCGGTAAGCATGGATGAAGACGGAATGAAAATAGACGAGCTTGACAATAGCGGAGCGACAATAGCCTACGTAACTCCATCACACCAATATCCTATGGGAACCATTATGGGAATAAGAAGAAGACTTGAGTTAATAGCATGGGCGAAGAAATCAGAAAACTGTTATATAATAGAAGACGATTATGACAGTGAATTCAGGTATAAGGGAAAGCCGATTCCGGCACTCCAGGGCAATGATGATTCGGGAAAGGTTATATATATAGGTACCTTCTCCAAATCTATATCACCTGCAATCAGGATAAGTTACATGGTGCTGCCGGAGGATTTATATGTCCGTTATCTGCAAATAAAACAATTCTGCAGTAATACCGTATCGAGAATAGATCAGAAAGTGGTAGAGATATTTATAAGAAATGGGGGATATGAAAGACATCTGAACAGGATGCGTAAAATATATAAGCTTAAACATGATTTTATGCTCGGAGAACTGAGGGAATGGAAGAATACTGCTGTTTCCGGCGAAAATTCCGGTGCGCATATGATATTAAAAATCGATAACGGGATGAGCGGGCGTGAACTTGTGTCGACGGCAGCTGATAACGGAATTAAGATATACCCGCTTGCAGACTATTATATAGACGGCCGGGATTATGACATACCGTCCGTGTTGTTAGGGTATGCCAGACTTGATGAATCAGATATTAAGAATGGGCTTGGCATACTCAAAAAAATATGGAAATTATAGATAGAAAACGGCAAAAGCCGGGGAATTAATCCTCGGCTTTCTCCTTCTTATCCGCTGCATCATCTGCAGCAGGAGTATCAATATTTACATATGAACGCTCCTCTGCATCTTCATCATCGGAAAAATCATCATCATAATCATCATCAAAATCATCGTCGAAAGAATCCTGACGTTCCTTATACTTATTGTAAAGGAAAAGTCCGCCTGCAACGCCTGCGCAAATAGCGGTCACAGCTCCGAGAAATTTAAAAAACTTCTTCATAAGATATTACTCCTTTCAAATTTTACCTATTTCCTATTTTAATACTAAATGGTAAAATTGAAAAGTACTAATTACAACTTTATAAAAATTTAACTTTTATAGGAATTGGGTAATTCCCGGAGGAAAATATGAATATATATACCGAAGACAACAATGTGATAATTACCGGAGTGAAGGATTTCAAACTCAGCCAGACGCTTGAGTGCGGACAGTGCTTTCATTTTGCAAAGCTGCAGGATGAAGAATATCTTATATCCGCCAGACAGAGGCTGCTGCATATAAGCCAGAAAGAAGATACACTGACATTTCATAATACAGGCATTGAGGATTATGATAATATATGGCGGAAATATTTTGATCTGGACAGGGATTACGCTGAAATTAAAGAAAAACTGCTTGCAAAGGATGATGCACTGAAACCGGCGATCGATGCTATGTGGGGCGTGCGCATACTCAATCAGGAGTTTTTTGAAACACTAATATCGTTTATTATATCACAAAACCAACAAATTGTCAGAATAAAACAGATAGTTGCTGCCATATCATATAATTGCGGGCACAGACTTGGTGAAAATGCAGATACAAAGGACGGCATCCTTCCCGGAACATATTATGCTTTTCCGGATGCAAAGGATATACTTGATGCAGGTGTTGAAAGAATATATGAATGCAAGGCGGGATTTAGAAGTCCCTATATAATAGATGCCTGTACCAGATATTCGGACGGAACGATTAACGAGGCAGAACTGCTCGGTGCGGATTATGAAGCGTGCATTGATAAACTGAAACAGATAAAAGGGGTCGGCGATAAAGTTGCCAACTGCGTTGCTCTTTTTTCGCTTGGGAAGCGTAATGCTTTTCCTGTGGACGTATGGATAAAGAGAATAATGGAGAGCCTGTATTTTGACAAAGATACACCGGTTACTGTAATCCGGCAGTTTGCTTCGGACAGGTACGGGGAATATGGAGGATACGCGCAACAGTATCTTTTCTATTTCGGTAAGATTAACGAAATAGGTAAAAAATCGAGAAAATAATAGAAAAATTGAGAAAAACAGAGAAAATTCCAGAAAAACGCCATATAATAAACTATCAGAAAATTTGCATACTTGCGATAAAATGACTAATATATAGTCAATGGTTAGCACTCGAACCCAATGAGTGCTAATAAAATATGAAATTAATCGATTAAGGAGGATATAGTATTATGAAGTTAACACCTTTAGGAGACAGAGTAGTATTAAAGCAGCTTGTGGCTGAGGAGACGACTAAGTCAGGTATCGTTATCCCGGGTCAGGCTAAAGAGAAACCGCAGCAGGCAGAAGTTATCGCAGTAGGTCCAGGCGGAGTTATAGATGGTAAAGAAGTTACAATGCAGGTTAAAGTCGGACAGAAAGTTATTTTCTCCAAATATTCAGGAACTGAAGTTAAACTTGATGAAGAGGAATACATTATTGTCAGACAGAATGAGATTCTTGCAGTTATCGAATAATAAATTTTATCCGGAGGTAAATTAATCATGGCAAAAGAAATTAAATACGGAGCCGAGGCAAGAGAAGCACTTGGCGCAGGCGTTAATAAATTAGCGGATACAGTCAGAGTAACACTCGGACCGAAAGGAAGAAACGTAGTTCTTGACAAATCATACGGAGCACCGCTTATCACTAATGATGGTGTTACAATTGCCAAGGAAATTGAACTTGAAGACCCATTCGAGAACATGGGTGCACAGCTTGTTAAAGAAGTAGCAACCAAGACTAATGATGTAGCCGGCGATGGTACTACAACAGCAACAGTTCTTGCACAGGCAATGGTTGATGAAGGAATCAAGAACCTTGCAGCAGGTGCTAATCCTATTATCTTAAGACGTGGTATGAAGAAGGCAACAGACTGTGCTGTAGAGGCAATTGCCAATATGAGTTCCAAAGTTACAGGCAAAGATCAGATTGCAAAGGTTGCATCTATCTCAGCCGGTGATGAAGAAGTAGGACAGCTCGTTGCAGATGCTATGGAAAAAGTATCAAACGACGGTGTTATCACAATCGAAGAATCCAAGACTATGAAGACAGAGCTTGACGTAGTTGAAGGTATGCAGTTTGACAGAGGATATATTTCAGCTTATATGGCTACGGATATGGATAAGATGGAAGCAGTTCTTGATAATCCGTATATCCTTATTACTGATAAGAAGATTTCCAACATTCAGGAAATCCTTCCATTACTTGAACAGATTGTACAGAACGGTGCCAAACTCCTCATCATCGCAGAAGATGTTGAAGGCGAAGCTCTTACAACTCTTATTGTCAACAAGCTCCGTGGTACATTCAATGTAGTAGCTGTCAAGGCTCCGGGATATGGTGACAGACGTAAGGAAATGCTTAAAGATATCGCTATCCTTACAGGCGGTCAGGTTATTTCAGAGGAACTCGGTCTTGAACTTAAGGATGCTACATTTGAACAGCTCGGCCGTGCTAAATCTGTTAAAGTACAGAAAGAGAATACAGTCATCGTTGACGGCGAAGGTTCAAAGGATGAAATCGATGCAAGAATTGCCCAGATTAAGGCACAGATTGCAGAGACAACATCTGAATTTGATAAAGAAAAATTACAGGAGAGACTTGCCAAACTTTCAGGCGGTGTTGCAGTTATCCGCGTAGGTGCTGCTACCGAAACAGAAATGAAAGAGAATAAGCTTCGCCTTGAAGATGCTCTTGCAGCAACTAAGGCTGCTGTTGAGGAAGGTATTATCGCAGGCGGTGGATCAGCTTACATTCATGCTTCCAAAGAAGTTGCCAAACTTGCCGATACACTTTCGGGAGATGAGAAGACAGGTGCCAACCTTATTCTTAAAGCTCTTGAGGCTCCGCTTTATCATATCGCACACAATGCAGGACTTGAAGGTGCTGTAATTATCAATAAGGTAAAGGAATCCAATGTCGGAACAGGTTTCGATGCTCTTCATGAAGAGTATGTTGATATGGTTCAGGCCGGAATCCTTGATCCTGCCAAGGTTACAAGAAGTGCACTTCAGAATGCAACAAGTGTTGCATCGACACTTCTTACAACAGAGTCTGTTGTAGCCAATATTAAAGAAGACGCACCTGCAATGCCGGCCGGAGGAATGGGCGGTATGGGCGGAATGATGTAAATCTGACCGATAGTCTTATATAATAATTATCATTGCGGACGGTCTGAGGACCGCCCGCATATTTTTGTTTATAAAGGGAAAAAAGGATTTACATAATAGATTCTTTAGTGTATACTAATTGAGTGTGTCCGGGGGATATATCCGGTACATAATATCAACATTAAGCAACAATCAGGAGGAAAAAGCATGGTTAGAGCAATAGTTGGAGCCAACTGGGGCGATGAAGGCAAGGGTAAGATAACAGATATGCTTGCTGAGAAATCAGACATTATCGTAAGATTCCAGGGAGGAAGTAACGCAGGTCATACGATCATTAATGATTACGGTAAGTTTGCATTACATTTACTTCCGTCAGGTGTGTTTTATAATCACACAACCAGTATTATTGGCAACGGTGTGGCACTTAACATTCCTTATCTTGTTAACGAAATTAAATCAATTGTGGACAGAGGAGTACCGGCACCTAAGATTCTCGTATCCGACAGGGCGCAGATTCTTATGCCATACCATGTGGATTTTGATGCATATGAAGAAGAGAGACTTGGCGGTAAAGCATTTGGCTCAACTAAGTCTGGAATAGCACCTTTTTACTCAGACAAATATGCCAAGATCGGTTTCCAGGTAAGTGAACTTTATGATGAGACGGCACTCAGGGAGAAAGTAGAGAGAGTGGTAGCATATAAGAACATTCTTCTCGAGCATCTCTATCATAAGCCGACAATGAATCCTGATGATATATATAACACATTGATTGAATACAGAGAAATGATCACACCTTATGTAGCTGACGTTTCGCTTTTCCTTCATGACGCACTTAAAGAAGGAAAGACAGTTCTTCTCGAAGGACAGCTCGGAACACTTAAGGATCCGGATCATGGAATTTATCCGATGGTAACGTCTTCTTCTACACTCGCTGCTTACGGCGCGATAGGAGCAGGATTACCACCTTATGAGATTAAAGATATCGTTACGGTTGTTAAGGCATATTCATCGGCAGTAGGTGCCGGAGCATTCGTAAGTGAGATTTTCGGAGAAGAAGCCGATGAGCTCAGAAAGCGCGGCGGTGACGGCGGAGAATTCGGTGCGACAACAGGACGCCCTAGAAGAATGGGATGGTTCGATGCAGTAGCATCACGTTACGGATGCCGACTTCAGGGAGCAACAGAAGTAGCGCTCACAGTTGTGGATGCACTTGGATATCTTGATGAAATTCCTATGTGCGTCGGATATGAGATAGACGGAGAAGTTACAAAGGATTTTCCTGTGACATATAAGCTTGAGAAAGCTAAACCGGTTCTTAAGAAATTCAAGGGCTGGAAATGTGACATCATAGGAATCAGAAATTACGATGAGCTTCCTAAGGAATGCCGTGATTACATTGAAGCGATTGAGGCAGAAATCGGTGTTCCGATCACTATGGTTTCCAACGGACCGAAGAGACATGATATCATCTTGAGAGAAAGCAAACTGAATAAATAATTTGACTGACTTTAAAGCCACCGCCGTGTTGTGATTTAACATAACAGAATGGCGGTGGCTTTTTTGACCAATGCGGACAATTTGCAGTTTGAATTTAAAATGGGATATCCCGACAGCAATGTGCGCTGAGATAGCTGTTGCAGTATTCGGCGCGTTCACTGACATCCTCACCGAACCATTCCGGCGGAGTGTATGAGACGGCATCTTCTTCGGTGGCAAATTCCACTTCAGCAAGCACCAGGCCTTTATATTCGCCCTCAAAAACATCAAGCTCTATTATAAGATTATTGCCGTCCGGAATCTCATATCTGGTTTTGGTAATTACAATACCGTCAGCTTTGGAGAGAAGATGTTCATATGACTCTTTGGTAAGAGGAAGATTATATTCTTCACGTACAATGAACCCTTTGCCTTTATAAGTAAGATAATAATCATCATTGTCGCGGCGCACGCGGACGGTCGGCGAAGTACACAGATAAGCCTGTTCAATATATCTTTTATTATAATTATCAAGAACGGACGGGATGTTTTTGACGAGAAATTTTCTTTCGATTTCCATTGAATAATACCTCCTATAAGGATAAAATAACACATAAGAAGTAAAATAACCACTGAAAGGATGAAAAATATGAAATTATATGCTTTTTTAGCAGACGGATTTGAGACGGTTGAGGCACTCGGCGTGATTGATATTTTAAGAAGAGGAAAGGTTGATGTATGTACTGTTTCAATAAGCGGTAACCGTATGGTGACGTCATCACACAGAATACCTGTCGAGGCGGACGAACTTTTTGAAAATCTTGATTTTAACGATGGAGATGCACTGTTCCTTCCGGGAGGAGTTCCGGGAACACCTAATCTTGAGGCTCATGAAGGACTCTCGAAACTGATTGACAGATATTATGCCGAGGGTAAGATACTTGCTGCAATATGCGCGGCACCAAGTATTCTCGGACATCACAATATACTTAAAGGCCGTAAGGCAACATGTTTTCCGGGATACGAGAACGAACTTTACGGGGCGGAAAGTACCGGAGCCGGTGTTGTAAGAGATGGTAATGTTATCACTGGCAAGGGAATGGGCAAGACAGTCGATATGGGACTTGAACTTCTTGAAATGATGAGCGATAAGGCGAATGCGGAACTTATCAAAGGTAAAATTCAATACTAAAAATTGCCATTATATTTAAAAAATCCATGCACATAATAATATCACAACAGCAAAGGCTGTTGAGAAAATATAGGGTTTTCGTCAAGAAAATCCAATTGAAACATTCAATCACGCATGGAGGTGAACAATCATGGCAAGTTATTCAAATTCAAGTAACAAAATGAGCGTTCCAGAGGCAAAGGGAGCAATGGACAAGTTTAAGATGGAAGTTGCTTCTGAACTCGGAGTACCTTTAAAAGAGGGTTACAACGGAGATTTGACTTCACGTCAGGCAGGCTCAATCGGTGGCGAGATGGTCAGAAAGATGATCAAGCAGCAGGAAGAACAGATGTCATCTAAATAACGGATAATGATATCCTGTTGTTAATCTGACAAAGAAAATCCGATATAGACCGGGATTTCCCGGCTTGTATCGGATTTTCACTTTGATTACATGAATAATTCAAGATAATAATAAGGCACAAATAATTTCTCTGCGAATCGCGCAGCAGAAATGTAACTGCCGGCATTGATAAATACCGGGCAGAATATAAGCGAACCTAGTAACAGCATGGGTATACATACGGTAAGTATACGGCTGTGACGCACGATTAATGAAAGTACGGCAGCGAATATACTGCTCAGTGCAATCAGCATAAGCATTGCCGGGATTTCAATCCATATGCCGGATGAATTGCCGGAAATTCCAAGTGAAATTAAAGTCATGACTCCGAAAAGTATCGAAGGAATAAGCGGGTAAATGAACCGGCACAGAATTTTTCTCGAACCGGTAACAGCCGCAAAACTTCCGTATTCAACATCTTTCATATATGTAACGGCTCCATAGAGCGCCGACAGAAATACAAGTATGGCAAGTATTCCGCGGATAGGAAAAGTGATTTTACCTATGGAATCGTTACTTTCCTGTATTCCGTTGATGCCATATGTCTTATAAAGCAGATGAAATGTGACATCGCTGTCAAGGTACCGGCTGTAATAATCCATAAGCCTGTCGGTATACTCTGTATCGGCCATGTTGAAGAGTCCGAGCGATTCGATATGTTTTGTGATTATCGCGCGGCCCTCTATTGCGATCAGTTCGGAATAGACAATTTCATTAATCGAACCCTGGATGGAATTGGAGGGCTGCTGGATTACAAGTATTGCATCCTCGCAGTTTACATCTGCGGCTTTGATACTTAAGTTATCCGGAAAAATAAAACCGCTTATCAGATATGAATTCTTAACATCTTTATATAAATCATCTGCATCATTGTATTCAATGAATTCATATGAACCGTCATATTTAAGCAAGGCATCAGCTAACTCCCTTGATACATGATCATTGCCATCGACATATATACCGGCGCGGTAGGCACTTTGAACGTTATTTTTATGGTAAATCGTGCTCACGGCACAAATTATCGGAATAAGAACCACAAATACGGGTATCAGCGGATTCTTCAGAAGATGTTTGCCAATGATACTGAACCAGATTATAAAATTCCGCATTATCGATCCCTCCCTTTAACCGCGGTTGCAACAAGCGAACCGCTCACAAAAATAATAGTATAAATAACACATGTAAAAATGCTGCGTCCGGTTCCGGTGCCATAGAAAACCGATTCCATAAGTGCACACATACTTTTTACCGGAAGATAATTTCCAATGCTGTTTACCGCGTCCGGGAGATAGGGTTCCGGAAGTATACGGCCGCATGCATACATCATAAAAATCCCGGTGCCGAAAATACATAACATACTTATTAATCCGCCATCACCGACACAGCACAGGAACATTATATAGCTTATCGTACATGCAATGATCAGGGCAAGAGCTGCAATGACATGTGCATTAAGAGATATGTACCCGGATGCCGGCGTCAGACTAACGATAAAAAGTGCTGCCAGCATAATGATAAAGAAAGTGATGACAACACCTGCGTACTCACATATGCGTACATAGATATTGCTGATTCCTCCCGTGCGCAGTGATTCCATGACAGCACGGGGTCTGTTGGAAAAACGGTCGATTGCAATGGCGCCGCACATTATTAATATAAGTACGATCCCGGAGCATATGTAGTAACCGGCGGCAGATGTCTGACCTGTTGCAGACACTTTGTCGGCTTTGAAAAAATACATCCGGTTAAAGGCATATTTCATATAGAAATTATACAATTCATCCTGCGATGGTGTTATATATTCGTCATATCCGTAGTATTCAAGAAAATCACTTACCGCATATATGCCTGCTTCGGATGTGGCGAGAGATTTGGCACCCGCGCTCATCATGGAGCGGAAAATAAGGGTTTCCATTCCTGCACTTTCCGGTATTACGATTGTGGCAGGAGTGTTAACGCCATACATCAGATCATCTACGAAACCTTCGGGGATTTCAATGATGGCAGATATCTCACCTCTTGCCAGAGCGTCTAATGCAGCGTCTTTGTCCATTGCGATGAAACGGCATATGGATTTAATGCTGTCCATGTTTTTGATGACCTGGAATCCTACGGATATCGCAGAATCGTCAGCCGGCATAACGGCAGCTATATTTACATCCATCTGACGGCCGGAATCATCTGAGAGCATAGTATTTCCGCATATTCCGATTACAGATACTACAGCCAGGAAAATAATTCCGCATAATAAAAGCCTCGGAATTATACGCAATGTGGATTTTATCTGGAATATGGCAAAAAGAAAGTGTTTTCTGATCATTTAAGCCTCCCTATGAGAGATGAAAGCGATGTTCCCGGTGCTATATCCGAAAGTACGCCGTCATTCATAAGAAACATCCGGCTGCACACGGAAAGCTCTCCCTCCTCATGGCTTGCGATTATTATTATTCCGCCGTCCGATATATATTTTAACATATAATTTTTGATATCTTCCTTGCAGACGATGTCAAGAGAAGCACCGGGTTCGTCAAGAATAAGTATGGAAGGATCCCCGGCAATTGAACATGCAATGCTTAACCGTTTCTTCATGCCCCCGGAAAGTGTACGTACGGTGGAATGAAGATATTTATCTATTCCAAAGTCGGCAATGATACCGCTTTTGATGTCGTTTTTGAGATTATGTGTACTGTCGCAGTACCAGAGTTTAAGATTGTCAAGTACAGTAAGATTGTCAAAAAGCGGATTTTCCTGCGGAACATATCCTACAAGCTTTCTGAAAACGGATTTACGTGAAAGGGGACTTGAACCGTCGTAAAGTATATCCCCGGAGTCCGGCCTGTGCGCTCCGCACAGAACCTTAAGCAGCGTTGATTTGCCGCAGCCGTTGGCGCCTACGATTCCGATGCATTCGCCCTTGTCGGCGGTGAATGTGATATCGTTAAGAATTTTCTTCCTGCCGTAACTTTTGCTAATATGTGATACCTCTATGTATGACATGATACAATCTCCTTAAAATAATAACAGACTTATTCTACTATAAGAAACATCAATTCGCAAGTTTTTTGACACGGTCTGAAAAAGGTCTGAAAAAGCCCGACAAAACCCTATAATTTGTTGACATTCCGCCGGTATTTGTGCTATAATACCCGCTGTATGACCGTTAATGTGGTGTCTGCCGGATCTGCGCTGCACATCTATGGCGGATACATATATATAAATTATCACGGTTTTTCATCGCAAGGAGGAAATTTTTAAAATGAGTTTTACAGTAGAAAATTTAGAGAAAAACATGGCAAAACTTACTATCGAGGTATCTGCGGAGGATTTTGAGAAAGCTCTTCAGAAAGCTTACGAGAAAAATAAAAACAAAATCGCGGTTAACGGTTTCAGAAAAGGTAAAGTACCTCGCGCTGTAATAGAGAAAGTATACGGAGCAGGAGTTTTCTATGAAGATGCAGCTAATATCCTTATACCTGAGGAGTATTCAAAGGCAGCCGAAGAAAGCAAACTTGATATAGTATCACAGCCGGAAATCGATGTTACACAGATTGAGAAGGGCAAGAGCTTCATTTTTACAGCAGAAGTTGCTCTTAAGCCTGAGGTAACACTTGGCGAGTATCTCGGAGTTGAGATTGAGAAAACAGATGCCAAGGTAACAGCAGATGATGTTAAGGCAGAACTTGAGAAAGTAAGAGAACAGAATGCAAGACTTGTAGATGTTACAAGCAGAGGCGTAAAAGATAAAGACCAGGCAGTCATTGACTTTGAGGGATTTGTGGACGGAGTTCCATTTGAAGGCGGTAAGGGAACAGATTATCCTCTTACAATCGGTTCACACTCATTTATCGATAACTTCGAGGAGCAGCTTATCGGAGCCAAGATTGGTAAAGAGGTTGAGGTTAACGTAACATTCCCTGAGAATTATCAGGCAGCAGAGCTTGCAGGCAAGCCTGCTACATTCAAGGTAACGGTTAAGGCTATCAAGGTTAAGGAACTTCCTAAGCTTGATGATGATTTTGCAAAGGACGTTTCCGAATTCGATACACTTGCAGATTACAAGGCTGACATTAAGAAGAACCTTACAGAGAAGAAGAAAGAAGAAGCTAAGAGAGAGAAAGAAGCAAAAGCAGTTGCCAAGGCAGTTGAGAATGCGTCAATGGATATTCCGGAAGGCATGATCAAGCTTCAGGTTAACAATATGGTTAACGAATTTGCCCAGAGACTCCAGATGCAGGGACTTTCAATCGATCAGTATATCCAGTATATGGGTTCCAACCATCAGCAGTTTATGGAGAGCCTTAAGCCGGAAGCAGTTACAAGAATTAAGAACAGCCTTGTTCTTGAGGCAGTTGTTAAGGCTGAGAATATCACAGCTACAGAAGATGACTTCGAAGAAGAAGTAAAGAGAATGGCTGATATGTATAAGATGGAAGTTGACAAGGTTAAAGAAATTCTCGGAGATAACGAGAAAGATCAGATCATGTCAGACCTTGCCATCCAGAAAGCAGCAGAGCTTATTGCATCTAAGGCAGTTGAGAAGGCAGCTCCTAAGGCAGCAGCAGAATAATCAATCTACTGCACGATAGTGTAATTTATAATGCAGGAGGCAGATAATATGAGTTTAGTACCTTATGTCATTGAGCAGACCAGCAGAGGAGAACGCTCCTACGATATCTACTCAAGATTACTTAAAGAAAGAATTATTTTCCTTGGAGAGGAAGTTACGGATGCTTCGGCAAGCGTAATAGTTGCACAGTTGCTTTTCCTTGAGTCGGAAGACCCGAATAAAGACATTAGTTTATATATTAACAGTCCGGGCGGATCGGTAACGGCAGGCATGGCAATATACGATACTATGAAATACATCAAATGTGATGTGTCAACAATCTGTATCGGAATGGCAGCAAGTATGGGAGCATTCCTCCTTGCAGGCGGTACCAAGGGCAAGAGATTTGCACTTCCTAATGCGGAGATAATGATTCACCAGCCAAGCGGCGGTTCTAAGGGACAGGCATCCGATATGAAAATTGTGGCTGACCACATTTTGAAGACCAAGGATAAGCTCAACAGAATTCTTGCTGAGAATACAGGTAAATCACTTGATGTAATTGAACGTGATACAGACAGAGATAATTATATGTCAGCAGCTGAGGCGGTTGAATACGGACTTATCGACAGTGTTGTATCCAACAGAGAATAAGATAAATAATCCGGCCCCCGGAAGAGATATGCTTTCGGGGGCTGTAAGTTTTAAAAAATAATTTTAACTGGGCACAGGAGGTATTATTGTGGCAGGAAAGAAAGACGGAGATTTGTGTGTATGTTCTTTTTGCGGAAAGAACCAGAAGCAGGTCAGAAAATTAATCGCAGGTCCGGGCGGGGTCTATATCTGCGATGAGTGTATAGACATTTGTAATGAAATTATGTCAGAAGAGTTCGATGATGAACAGTCTGCACAGACAGAATATTCAGAAGAAGATAATTTCGGCATTAATCTTTTGAAACCTATCCAGATTAAGGAACACCTTGATGAGTACGTTGTCGGACAGGATGAGGCTAAGAAGGTACTTGCCGTTTCAGTATATAATCACTATAAGAGAATTTTGTGTAATGACGAAGTGGATGAAGATGGAGTTGAGCTTCAGAAGAGCAATATACTTATGCTTGGACCTACAGGTTCAGGTAAGACATATCTTGCACAGACACTTGCGAAGATTCTTAATGTTCCTTTTGCGATAGCCGATGCTACCACGCTTACAGAAGCGGGATATGTAGGAGAGGATGTTGAAAATATTCTTCTCAAACTTATCCAGGCAGCGGATTATGATGTCCCGAAAGCAGAAAAAGGTATCATATATATAGATGAAATAGACAAGATAACGCGTAAATCAGAGAATGTGTCAATCACAAGAGATGTATCCGGAGAAGGCGTGCAGCAGGCACTTCTTAAGATACTTGAAGGAACGATGGCATCAGTACCTCCGCAGGGAGGCAGGAAACATCCTCAGCAGGAACTTATATCAATTGATACGACCAACATTCTTTTTATCTGCGGTGGAGCATTTGACGGCCTTGATAAGATAATTGAGTCCAGAATGGACCAGAAGTCAATCGGTTTCAATGCGGACATCAAAGAACGCAATGAGCAGAATATAGGAGAACTTTTTGCCAAAGCACTTCCGCAGGATTTTGTTAAATTCGGCCTTATTCCCGAATTTGTGGGCCGTATTCCTGTTACGGTTGCGCTTGATATGCTTGATGAGAATGCTCTGGTTGATATTCTTACCAAACCGAAGAATGCACTGGTTAAGCAGTACAGAAAACTCTTTGAATATGATGAAGTTGCGCTCAATGTTACGGATGAGGCCGTAAGGGCGATTGCTAAGAAGAGCCTTGAGCGTAAGACGGGTGCAAGGGGACTTCGTTCCATAATGGAGAAGGCAATGATGGATGTTATGTACCGTATTCCGTCAGATGATAATATTTCCGAATGTATCATAACAGAGAAGACGATTACAGAGGGTGCAGCACCTGAACTGAAATACAGAACCGATGAAGTGGGAACTAAAGAGAGTGTAACCCATACACTCGAGAAGAATAACGGAGAAAGCGCATGAAAAAAGAAATCGAAACTTTGCCGATTATTGCACTTAGAGGAATGACCATACTACCATATATGGTCATTCATTTTGATGTCAGCAGAAAAAAATCAATAAAAAGCGTAGAATATGCGATGAAGAACGGACAGAGGATATTTCTTGTGTCACAGAAATCACCGGATATCATAAAACCGGACAGGGATGATGTCGTTGACTATGGTACCGTCTGCGAAATACAGCAGATAGTAAAACTTCCCGGAGGACTTGTAAGAGTACTTGTAAAAGGATTAATGCGCGCAAGGTGTATTGATTTTACGGGAACAGATGATTATCTTGAAGGAACGGTGGAATTATGCGGCACGGACGAGGAAGAACTCGATGCCAATGAACGTGAAGCATGTACGGAACTCCTTAAAGAGATGATGAATCATTATTACATAGCTTCCGGACGCAGTCAGGGTGATAATATATCACGCAACAGTGCCATACGCGGTCTCGATGAGATTATATATGAAATTGCCTCGGAATGTACAACGGACCAGTTCAAAAGACAGGCATTCTTAGATGAGGATGATATATGGTTACGATACGAAATGGCATGCACAATGGTTTCCAATGAGCTTAATGTCATGGAAATCAAAAAGAAAATGTCAGAAGACATAAGACGTAAAATCGATAAGAACCAGAAAGATTTTATTCTCAGAGAGGAAATCCAGGCAATCAGGGAGGAACTCGGCGAGGATAATTATGAAGAGGATGTTGACCGCTTAAGAAGCATGACGGAGAAACTTAATGCACCTGATGAGATTAAGGACAGGATTTTCCGCGAAATCAGCAGATATAATACACTTTCCGGAAGTTCGGCGGAAGCATCAGTGAGCAGAGGTTACATAGAAACCATGCTTGAACTTCCATGGAATAAGCGTTCCAAGGATAATAACGATATAGTGCGTGCGGAAAAAATCCTGAATCGTAATCACTACGGACTTGATAAAGTCAAAAAGCGTATACTTGAGGTGCTTGCCGTAAGAACTCTCAAAGGAGGAAACCACAGTCCGATAATATGCCTTGCAGGCCCTCCGGGAACAGGTAAAACATCAATTGCATCGTCCATAGCCAAGGCTCTTAACCGCAAATATGTGAGAATATGCCTTGGAGGAGTGCGTGATGAAGCTGAGATAAGAGGTCATCGTAAGACATATATCGGAGCAATGCCGGGACGCATAATAGAGGCCCTTAAGAGTGCCAAGGTAGGTAATCCGTTAATGCTGTTGGATGAGATAGACAAAGTCGGAACGGATTCAAGAGGAGACACGGCATCCGCACTGCTGGAGGTGCTTGACGGAGAGCAGAATTCCGCATTCAAGGATCATTATATAGAGGAGCCGGTCGATTTATCGGATGTGCTTTTTATAGCAACAGCCAATGACACACAGGCGATACCGCGTCCGCTTCTTGACAGAATGGAAGTGATAGAACTTAACAGTTATACGGAGGTTGAGAAATTCCATATTGTCAAAGAGCACCTTGTCGGAAAGCAGCTTAAGGAAAACGGGCTGACAAAGAGGCAGGTATCCTTTAATGATGATGTTTTGCATAAAATTATCACTAATTATACCAGAGAAGCCGGTGTAAGAGAACTTGAACGTCAGATTGGTGCATGCTGCCGTAAGGCCGCAATGTACATAGTCGGAGGAGAAAAGATAACCAACAGGATAACTGCAAAGAATCTTGAAGAGTATCTCGGACCGGAGAAATATGACGATGAAGAGATGCAGGCAGAGGATATGGTTGGTGTTGTAAAAGGTCTTGCGTGGACAAGCGTGGGCGGAACGACGCTTGATGTGGAAGCTGTCCTCATGGCAGGAAAGGGTGGACTCACACTTACGGGTAAGCTTGGTGATGTCATGAAAGAATCCGCACAGGTTGCACTTGGATATATCCGTTCTATTGCGGATAAATACAATATTGACCCTGAAGTTTTTGCTAAGAATGATATTCATATTCATGTTCCGGAAGGAGCAGTGCCTAAGGATGGACCGTCAGCCGGAATAACCATGACTCTTGCGATGATATCTGCGCTTACAGGACGTAAAGTGCGCCATAATATAGCTATGACAGGAGAAGTAACGCTTCACGGTCAGGTTCTTCCTATCGGCGGACTTAAAGAAAAACTTCTGGCCGCATCCATAATCGGAATCAAGGAGGTCCTTATTCCGGACAAGAACGGGAAAGATTTGTATGAAGTGGATAAGGAAGTATTGGATAAACTGAAGATTCATACTGTTAAAAATATGGATGAAGTTGTGGAACATGCACTGAGAGGAGAAGAATAATGGTAATAAAAAAGGTTAATCTCGAAACTGTATGCGGTATAACAAGCAAACTTCCGGAAAATACACTTCCGGAGGTGGCTTTTGCCGGTAAGTCAAATGTCGGTAAATCTTCTATGATTAATGCACTGATGAACCGCAAGTCATATGCCAAGACATCATCGCAGCCGGGTAAGACACAGACAATTAATTTCTACAATATCAATGAAGTATTTTATTGTGTTGACCTTCCGGGATACGGATATGCCAAGACATCTGTTGAAACCAGGCAGAAATGGGGTAAGATGATCGAAAAATATCTTAAGACATCCAAACAGCTGCGTCAGGTGTTCTTATTGATAGATATAAGGCATAAACCATCCGAAAACGACAGGATAATGTATGAATGGATTGAATATCAGGGATATTCACCTATTATCATAGCTACGAAACTTGATAAAATAAACCGCAGCCAGATTCAGAAACAGATAAAAATAGTCCGCGAAGGACTTGGAATGCCTTCTGACGGACTGATAATTCCTTTTTCGGCTGAGACCAAACAGGGTCTTGATAAGCTGTGGGAAGTTATTGATGATATTGTTATGTAATCATATGCTTCATTACGAATTCATAGATTTCCTGACTTTTATCTTTCCAGTTTGTACACATAATATCGGCAACATCCTCGTCCGGAACGGACAGGGTGAGGTCGATTATGCTGGAGCCGTTTTCTTTAATACAGCAGTGAACCGCATAATCACCTGTGGTGGTTCTGTAATATTCTGAAATCACATTGGCAGCCTGCTTTAATTCATATTTATTTCTTTTGAGGTAATCATTTACCTCTTTTTTGATTTCGTCAGATACTTTATTGCCGAAATATTCAAGCATTTCACGGCCACTGTCGGAGAGTGTATAACTCGTATTGCTCCGGCTGCTTTCAACATTGATGAGGCCATCATCCTGAATGATTCCGAGAACCTGCTGGATTGTTGCAAAATCAGTATATCCGGTTTCTAATATGAATCCTGTTATGGCATTATTGGAGAGTGGAAAACTGACTCTGTCAAGCATATAGAGTATTATTAATTTATATAGTGTGATTGATTCAACCGCCATCACGGTACCTCTTTCCCTGATAAGTATTTCTGATCCTGAATTCTTTATTGATTGAATTCAGAACTCTTTTTTTGTCAGTGCTCCACATCGGAGCAATGAGAAGGTTCTTCGGGCCGTCACCCGTAATTCTGTGTATTACGATATCATCCGGAAGGACTTCTATCATATCTACTACAGTTTGCACATATTCATCCTGATCCATAACATTGAATCTGCCGGATTCGTAATCTGTGGCCAGATCGGTTCCCTTAAGAACATGAAGCAGCTGGAGCTTAATTCCCTGGTTGTGAAAACGCCCAAGATAACGGGCACATTCAATATGCCCGTCATGGCTTATGCCCGGCAGACCTATTATCACATGAGTGATGAAGTTTATACCCGCTGCACATAGTCTTGAAACAGCTGATTCATATACAGTTAAAGGGTAGCCGCGTCTTATGTAATCCGCAACATTATCATCGATCGTCTGGAGCCCCAGTTCAACCCACACAGGCTTGATCCGGTTGATATCCGCCAACAGTGCAATGACATCATCATTAAGACAGTCCGGCCTCGTGGCAATTGATATTCCGACAATGGCAGGGCTGCTAACGGCAGGCTCATACAAATGTTTAAGAACCCGGACGGGAGCGTAAGTATTGGTATATGCCTGATAGTATGCGATAAAACTATTTCCGGTATATTTGGAAGCTACCTGTGACACGGCGGAATTAAGCTGTGAACTTATATCAAGCATTGGATCGGCTGCAAAATCACCGGAACCACCGGCACTGCAGAAAATACATCCGCGCGTATCAATAAGCCCATCGCGGTTGGGACACGACAGGCCCGCATTCAATGATATTTTGTATATTTTCTCGTGAAACAATTCCCTGTAATACATATTGGCAGAGTAATAAGGAAGATGTTCCATATTATCTGATATGATCCATAACGGCGTGGCTTACAACATCGGCAACTCTCGGGTCAAAAGCTTCAGGAAGAATGTTGTTCTCGTTAAGTTCCTCATCGGCAACAAGGCCTGCAATTGCATTAGCAGCGGCAAGCTTCATTTCCTCTGTAATCTGTGTGGCACGTCCCTCTAATGCACCCTTGAAGATGCCCGGGAAAGCTACGACATTATTGACCTGATTAGGGAAATCACTGCGTCCTGTACCGACAACCTTCGCACCGGCTGCCTTGGCAAGATCAGGCATAATTTCAGGAACAGGATTTGCCATTGCAAAAAGAATGGCGTCTTTGTTCATTGATGCAACCATTTCTTCAGATACGATTCCGGGAGCGGACACTCCGACGAAGATATCGGCACCTTTAAGAGCATCTGCGAGAGTTCCGGACTCACCACCAAGGTTGGTAACTTCTACCATCTGTTTCTGCATCCAGTTAAGGTCAGGCGAGTTCTTGGAAAGTATGCCTGACTTATCACACATAATAATATTACTAAAACCATATGTCAGAAGAAGCTTGGTAATTGCAACGCCGGCTGAACCTGCACCGTTAACAACGACGCGGCATTCTTCTTTACGCTTTTCGGTTACTTTAAGTGCATTGATGATACCTGCCAGAACAACGATAGCGGTTCCGTGCTGGTCATCATGGAATACAGGGATGTTAAGGGCCTCTTTGAGACGTTCTTCTATTTCAAAACATCTTGGGGCTGAGATGTCCTCAAGATTGATTCCGCCGAAAGCAGGGGCGATGTTGATAACTGTTTTAATGATTTCTTCGGTATCCTGTGTGTCAAGGCAGATAGGAACAGCATTGACGTTACCGAATTCCTTGAAAAGAACAGCTTTGCCCTCCATTACAGGCATGGCTGCATATGGTCCGATATTGCCAAGCCCCAGAACGGCACTTCCGTCCGATACTACGGCAACGGTGTTGGCTTTAATGGTGTATTTGTATGCAAGTTCCTTATCCTTGGCAATAAGTTTACAAGGTTCGGCAACGCCCGGTGTATACGCAAGTGCAAGATCCTCTCTTGTTCTGATGGTACATTTGGAAGCAGTTTCAAGTTTTCCGTTCCATTCTTCGTGAAGCATCAATGCTTTTTCATTGGTCGTCATTGTTATTGTCCTCTTCTTTCAATATAATCATGTTCTCAGAGTACGGTTTATCCTGAAAAACCGCGATTATTTCTATTGTATCACGACTGTATTTTTTAGTAAACGGCAAATTTGAAAATAGTGTGAAAATAGTGTGAAAACAGGAAAGTTATGATTGACATGCAATCTAAAAAAGAGTAACATTTACGCATGAAGTTGAGAAACTTATACAGCTGACCAATCTGGTTGTCTTAGATTCCTATTTTAACCCCAATACGAAACGAAGTCCGAATATAACCCAGGAGTTGAAATTCGGACATTTAAGAAGGAGATATGTATGAGAGAAAAATTAGAAACACTTTCACTTGCTGCCCTTAGGGACATTGCGAAAAACAAACAGATAAAGAATATATCGGCAATGCGTAAGAAAGAACTTATCGATGCCATTCTTGATACTGTTTCGGACGAAGAAAATAATAAAACGGCAGAGCAGACCCAGGCTTTGCAGGATAATACCAAAGAGAACACTCCGGCGCAGGCTCAGGGTCAGACGAAGCAGACATCCGGCGGAACCAATATGGCAAGCATCGGTGAAGAACCTTACAGACAGGATTATGACCCGGCAATGGTTGACCGTACGTCAAAGGCGGACGGAATACTTGAGGTAATGCCTGACGGATATGGATTTATAAGATGCGCCAATTATCTCCCGGGAGATAATGATATTTATGTTTCACCGGTCCAGATTAGAAAGTTCGGACTTAAGACCGGAGATATTATTGTAGGCGCCAAGAGAATTAAGAATCAGGGCGAGAAGTTCAGCGCACTCCTTTATATGGAGTCGGTCAACGGATATAAACCGTCGGATATACCAAAGAGAACTCCGTTTGAGAAACTTACACCTATTTTTCCTAATGAGAGAATACACCTTGAACAGCCATCAAGCAGTACCGCAATGAGAATAATGGATTTGATATCCCCTATTGGCAAGGGACAGAGAGGTATGATAGTATCACCGCCTAAGGCCGGTAAGACAACACTCCTTAAGCAGGTTGCCAAATCAATAACCACAAGCAATAAATCAATGCATCTTATAATATTGCTTATTGATGAACGCCCGGAGGAAGTTACGGATATCAGGGAATCGATACAGGGCGATAATGTCGAAGTGATCTATTCTACGTTTGATGAACTTCCGGAACATCATAAGAGAGTATCAGAGATGGTAATTGAAAGAGCAAGAAGACTTGTTGAGCATAAGCAGGATGTATGTATCCTTCTTGATAGTATAACGAGACTTACAAGAGCTTATAATATAGTAATTGCGCCGAGTGGACGTACACTTTCGGGCGGTCTTGATCCGGCAGCACTTCATATGCCAAAGAAGTTCTTCGGCGCAGCACGTAATATGCGTGAGGGCGGTTCCCTTACAATTCTTGCCACAGCACTTGTTGATACCGGAAGCAAGATGGATGATGTCGTATTTGAGGAATTCAAAGGAACAGGTAATATGGAGATTGTCCTTGACCGTAAGTTATCGGAAAAACGTATTTTCCCGGCCATCGATATTGCCAAATCAGGAACAAGGCGTGAGGATCTGCTCCTTAGCAGGGAAGAAAGGGAAGCGGTCGAAATTATGCGCAAGGCACTTAACGGAATGCGCTCCGATGAGGCGGTTGAGAGAATACTTGACATATTCTCCAAAACCAGCAATAATGCGGCGTTCTGTCAGTATATTAAGAAAACCAGACTTGTTTAGTAATAGGAGTTTGTAATGAAAAGTAATGCAGAGACATCTAAATCTAATAAGAAGAGTAAAGGATACGGTATGAAAATAGCTATGGCAGCAGGACTCGGTACATTGCTGGTATGCGGGATTGTGGCCATAGGACTTATTGCTTTTTCGGATTTATTTTCCATTAAGCCGGCGGCATCACCGTCAAGGGAATATAATTATAATGACCCGTATGGCGGACTTAAGCCGGATAAGAATAATTCTAAAGAAAAATCACTTAAAGTACAGTATCTCGGAGATGTTCTGTATGCCGGAGGACAAGCGGTTCCGGACAGCTTCGAGGTTATACTTGAACGTGAAGACGGAAGTACTGAAAGAGTTACCGATTATGAGAGTGTTGTACTTGATGACAGCTTCAGGCTTACGGAAGGAACCAATACAATAGAATTTACATATGACGGTTTGAAAGCATCTGTTGATGTTAATGCTGTCAATGTAAGAAACCTGCCTTATCCGCCGAATTATGTTTTGAGAAGCGTTGATATTACGGCAGCCCGACAGAAAGTAGATGGCCTCAATAACGGTACTTTATCATTCGCCGATGCTTTTTCAAATATGTCATTTACCGGAGATTCACAGATAAGGGCACTTGCTACCAATGGAATTATTTCGGAAGAGTACATCGTTGCGCGTAACGGTGAAAGTTATGATTTCTTCAATGATAATATGGACAGTGTAATAGCTATGGCATCCGGAAAAGATGCAGTTATTGTTCATTACGGAATCAATACGCTTTCTACATCGGCGGAGGAGAGAAGTAACAGAATCAACCAGTATAAGGATCTGCTTCTAAGACTTAAGAATGCATGCCCGGATATAAGGATAATTGTCAGCGGAGTGTTCCCTGTTTGTTATACGATATTCGGTTCACAGCAGAGATTTGAATATATCAATGATTATGATTTTGAACTCTGCGAAATGTGCATGGAAATCGGTGTGGAATATTTAAGTGACAATGCTTATATGATGGAGCATCAGGATGTGTTCGGAAGTGATGGACTTCATTTGACCAAGGAGTTCTATACGGGTTACTGGCTTAAGAATCTTGTAACAACAATGGGACTTTGAGAAATTTAATTAAATATGAGAGAGGTGTCTGCAATGGACAAGACTAAATTAATACCGGCACTTATAGTATCAATTACGATACTGGTGCTGTTGATAATAACAACAGTTGTTACGAATATTAACAAAGGAAACAAAACAAATACATCCGAAGGCGAATCATACCTTGCGGCATTGGAAAGCCAGGATGTGAAGAAAGTTGAGAACAACCTGAGGGATTCGGATACAACCAACCCGGAGACTACGGATTCACAGGCGGAGGAAACATCCGCGGATAAAGAAACGGAAGCCCCGACCGATGAACCCGGAACCAAACCGGAAGAGACGGAAGCCCCGACTAAAGCAACGGAGACCCAGCCGGCAGCAAAGCCTGATAATAACAGTGGCACTAAGGGAAGCCTGCCGGCAGGTTTTTACGGAAGTAACCAGTCGTGTTATCTACCGTATACCGTTGACAGCGATAAAGCATCCACTGTGGCAGACAAACTGGCGGCGGGAACAATTTCCACCAAAGAGGTCTTCAAGGATACCCTTTTTGTCGGTGACTCAATAATGACAGGTTTTTCGGATTTTGAACTTGCCAACAAAGGAAATGTAATTGCCACGGTTGGCGCATTCCTTAAACCGCATCTTGAAAACAACATTAGCACTGTAATAAATTATAACCCTAAATATCTTGTTCTCCACTACGGACTGAATGAGATGAGCGATGACAAGCAGATTATGAATGCTTTTATAAACAATTACACGGCAGATATTAAGAAACTCAAGGCCGGTCTTCCGTCTACAAAGATAATAGTATGCGGACTTATGCCTGTTAAGCAGGCTGCTGTTGATGCACAGGACCGTCTTAAGATGGTAGGCACTTATAACGAGCGAATCCGTGCGATGTGTGTGGAACTTGGAGTAGCATATAGCGAGGATTCACAGTTGTTTGTTGATAACAGTGATTTATATACCAAGGATGGTATACATGTGCAGCGCCCGCTTTACGTAAAGTGGATCAATTATCTGGTTAAGGAAATGGGTATATATTGATATGTCACTTAGAGTAAAAGAATTTCTGGTTGTGGTATGCCTTGTTGCTTTTGTCATTTTTATAAGCCGGCAGAACAGTTATGCCGACGTGGATGCCACAGAGATTATGGATAACATAATACAATCAACCGATATGGGAGATATGGAAAAATTCGGCAATACCGAATTTAAGAAATCATTTGGCGTAAATGCCAATGATTACGATGGGATAGCATATTACGGACACCAGTCGGTAATGAACAGTGAAACTATTCTGGTTATACGCCTTAAGTCAGAAGACCAGGGTGAGAATATAATAGATATAATCAATACCCTCAAAGAGACCAATATGGAGCTTTTCAAGTCATATGCGGCAGATCAGTACAAGCTTTTGTCGGAAAGCGTATTGGAACAAAAAGGTAAATATGTGTTATATGTGGTTTCGGATGATGCCGGTTCAATCGAGAAGGCATTTACGAAAAGTATAACGGAATAGGAGCGAACAAATGGTTTTCAGCAGTCTGAACTTTTTATTTATATTTTTGCCGATAACGCTCCTTCTATATTATATATGCAAAGATATTACATGGAAGAACGTGATTCTGCTTATTGCAAGTCTTGTTTTCTATGCATGGGGCGAGCCTGTATATATTATCCTTATGGTTATAAGTATCTTATTTAACTACCTGATCGGAAAAGATATAGAACAGAGCAGCCATCCGAAAGCAACACTTGTATTCGGAATAATAATCAATATTCTGATACTCGGATATTTCAAGTATTCGGGAATGCTTGTGGATACAATTAATTCAATAGCGGGATTATCCATTCATAAAAGGGAGCTTGCGCTGCCTGTGGGTATATCATTCTATACATTCCAGGCGATGTCATATATTATTGATGTATATCGTAAGGACAGCAAAGCCCAGCAGAAAATATTGCCTTTTGCAGTATACATTACGATGTTCCCGCAGCTTATAGCCGGACCGATAGTGCGTTATGAAGATATTGAGAGACAGCTTACCGTGAGGAGATTCTCCGGAAATGATTTCTCCGGCGGTGTCCTTACATTCATAAAAGGTCTTGCACAGAAAGTAATTCTTGCCAACTGCATAGGAGCAGTCCACACAGAGATTCTGGGAATGACGGATCGTGGTGCTGTGGTTGCATGGATTGGTGCGATTGCTTATACATTACAGATTTTTAATGATTTTGCCGGATATTCCAATATGGCAATAGGACTCGGCAAGATGCTTGGATTTACTTTTCCGAAGAACTTTGACAGACCTTATGCGTCTACAAGTGTTACAGAGTTCTGGAGAAGATGGCATATATCACTCAGTACATGGTTTAAGGAGTACCTGTATATACCTCTCGGAGGTAACCGTAAAGGCAAATTCAGGCAGGTTATTAATCTTTTGATCGTGTGGTCGCTTACGGGATTGTGGCATGGCGCTGCATGGAATTTCGTGGCATGGGGACTTTATTACGGCATACTTCTTATTCTTGAGAAATTTGTGTTAAATAAGCTCCGCGCGAAACTTCCGAAAGCGGTTAACTGGCTTACAACATTTATTATAGTGATCATCGGATGGGTATTTTTCTTCAGCAATTCATTCTCCGGGGCAGCCGATTACCTTGGAACCATGTTTGGTGCCAACGGTTTTGCAACGGCCGATACATTATTCTATCTGTTGGGATATATTGTAATCATGATTCTTGGAATGGTGCCTGCCGTGGTAAGTTTTGATGACAATGGTAAGAAACCGGCAGTTATTAAATGGATAGCATGTATATTACTGTTTGTGCTCTCGGTGGCATTTCTTGTGAGCGAGAGTTATAATCCATTCCTGTATTTCAGGTTTTAGGAGGGAGCGTTTATGAAAAAAAGTGCTTCAAGAATTATTACGATAATTTTTCTTTGTCTGATGCCTGTGTGGATGTTTGCATCCAAAGATGTCAAATTCTCGGAGAAAGAAAACAGATATATGGCAACGTTTCCGAAGATAAGTGCGGAAACGGTGAAAAACGGCAGTTTTATGACTGATTTTGAAACTTATCTTACGGATCAGTTCCCGGTAAGGGATGCATGCATTGCATTAAAAACCAACACATTAAGGCTGTTCGGCCAGCGTAGGATTAACGGCGTATACATTGCGTCAAACGGTTATCTTATAGCCGGTGAGGAAGAATTCAATGAGCAGAAAGTTGAAGAACTGACGAAAAGTATCAATAAATTTGCCGCAAATGTGGATAAGGATGTTGATGTGAATTTTATGCTTGTTCCAAATGCAGTGAGCATATATGAGGCGAAGCTCCCGTACAACGTCAAATCCACGCAGAGAGACACGATGGATTTTGTGAAGGATAATCTTTCGGATAAAATCAGGTTTGTGGATGTGTATGACACATTAAAAGATAATGTTTCCCAGCAGCTATATTATAAGACAGATCATCATTGGACCACGCGCGGTGCGTTTATCGCATTTACGGATTATGCCAAAGCAGTGGGGCTTGATACGGATTCGGTGGATTATGATTTTATGTCCGTCGCAGGTGATTTTCAGGGAACACAGGCCTCTAACTGTGGAATATACAGCAGTTACGACAATGTGAATATATGTGTTCCGAGGAACAGTGAAGGTTCATATGTCGTCAATTACATTGAAAAGACGGAAAAGAAAGCCACACTTTTTGATGAGAGCAAGCTTGGAGAGAAAGACAAATATCTTGTCTTTATGGGTGGTAATTATTCGGAAGTTGACATAACGACTAATGCGGGAACCGGTAAGAATCTTCTTGTAATAAAAGATTCATATGCGAACTGCATGATTCCGATGCTCACGCCTTATTATGACCACATAATAGTTGTGGATCCGAGATATTATTATGATGATATATATGAACTGGTGCGCGGAAGCGGAATTACCGATGTGCTTTTCCTGTACAATGTGAATTCGTATGTCACTGACAATTCACTTGGGGATATTCTTAATAATATTCATTCACAAGACGCAGAATAATTCAAAAAGTGGTTGCATTGGATAAATTAGTATGATATACTTTAAAAGCTGTTTTAAGATAAAGCGAATTGTGCGCTGGCAGCAAATTTGGTAAAATTGTTATTATGACGATAGACCATATGGTATGTCATAGTGGATTTTATAATAGCGAGGTGAAATCATGAAAGAAGGAATCCATCCAGATTACTATCAGGCAAAGGTTGTTTGCAACTGTGGTAATGAATTCGTAACAGGATCTACTAAGGAAGGTATCCACGTAGAAATCTGTTCTAAGTGCCATCCGTTCTATACAGGCCAGCAGAAGGCTGCTGCAGCTCGTGGACGTATTGACAAGTTCAATAAGAAGTATGGCGTAACACAGAACAACTAACAGTTGGACGGGTAATAGGGTTGAGATTATCTAATCTCAACCCATTTTGCGTATAAGGAGATATATTATTATGAAATATTCCGGAATAGGCGGACAGGCTGTAATTGAAGGCGTAATGATGAGAAATAAGAACAAGTACGCCGTAGCGGTTCGTAAGCCTGACGGTGAAATAGAAGTTAAGACAGATGAGTGCGGCGGAATAGCAGCGAAGAATGCATTCTTCCGTCTGCCTTTTGTCAGAGGAATAGTTAATTTTATAGATTCCCTGGTACTTGGGATGTCGACACTGACATATTCGACATCTTTTATAGAAGAAGACGAAGATGCATCTAAGGAGACCGAAGAAGAGAAGAAAAAATCGGATGCGGTGTTTAACGTAATCACAATTCTTATTTCAGTTGTGCTTGCGGTAGGTATATTCATGGTCGGACCGTATTATCTGTCACTTCTTATCGGCAGATATATTAAGAGCGAATCATTGGTAATACTTATAGAAGGACTTATAAGAGTATGTATTTTTGTCGGATATGTTTCACTCATATCATTGATGAAGGACATTAAGCGTGTATATATGTATCATGGCGCAGAGCATAAGTGCATCAACTGCATTGAACACGGACTTGAGCTTAATGTCGAGAATGTCAGAAAGAGTTCCAAGGAGCATAAGAGATGCGGAACGAGTTTTATGCTCATAGTAATGTGCATATCTATTCTTGTTCTTATGTTTGTAAGATTTGATTCCAAGGTACTCAGAATGTTGTCACGAATAGTACTCATACCTGTAATAGCCGGTATTTCATACGAGATATTAAGATTTGCGGGAACGCATGACAATAAGTTCACAGATATATTAAGTAAGCCGGGACTTCTTCTTCAGGGACTTACAACAAAGGAGCCGGATGACAGTATGATAGAGGTCGGAATCAAGTCTGTTGAGGCTGTTTTTGACTGGAGAGAATATCTCAAAGAGAATTTTGGAGATAAGGATAATGACGTACAGACAGATTCTGCAGGAGGCCATACGGAAACTTCAGAAAGCTGAGATTGAAGAGGCCGATAATGATGCCTGGATTCTTATGAGCGAGGCATTTAATATAAGCCGCACGGATTATTTCATGAAGAGCGGTGATGAATGCACCGATAATGCACGGACGGAACTGTTTGACAGCATGATTGGGAGACGTGTACGAAGAGAACCTTTGCAATATATAACAGGACATGCATATTTTATGGGATATGAATTCAGGGTCACGCCTGATGTGCTGATACCGCGTTTTGACACTGAGATTCTCGTAGAGAAATCACTTAAATATGCATCTGACGGAATGAAGGTGCTTGATATGTGTACGGGTTCGGGATGTATTGCCATTAGTTATGCATTGCAATGTAAGGAACGCGGGTACGATAATGTTGCGGTTAATGCAGTTGACATATCGTCTGCGGCACTTTCGGTTGCGGCGGACAATGCAATGCGCGCCGGAGTTGATATTAATTATATCAGAAGCGATATGTTTACAGGAGTAAGCGGTATGTATGATATGATATTGTCAAATCCACCGTATATTCCGACACGGGATATAGAGGAACTTGAGCCTGAGGTACGTACAAGTGAACCGGTTGGCGCCCTCGATGGGCATGAGGACGGTCTTTTTTTCTACAGGATACTGGCGGCTGAAAGCCCGTCACATCTTAAAGCCGGAGGCCGGCTGATAATGGAAATAGGATATAATCAGGCAGATGATGTATGCAGCCTGCTTGAACAAAATAAATTTGCGGATATCGAAGTCATAAAAGACCTTGCCGGTCATGACAGGGTTGTCTGCGGACGGAGGATATAATGTTTGAAAATCTTGAAGACATTTTAATTAAATACGAGGATCTGAATGCCGAACTTGCAAGTCCGGATGTAACATCGGACCAGAACCGTTTCAGGAAACTTATGAAAGAGCAGAGCGATTTGACGCCGCTTGTGGAGGCATATACACAATACAAGAAGGCTAATCAGGATATCGCCGACAGCCTTGAAATGCTCGATGAAGAGAATGATGAAGAGATGCGTGATATGCTTAAGGAGGAACTCTCCTCGGCCAAGGCTAAAGTCGCAGAACTTGAAGAGAAGATTAAGATTCTTCTCCTTCCTAAGGATCCTAATGATGACAAGAACGTTATCGTGGAAATCCGTGCCGGTGCCGGTGGCGATGAGGCTGCTCTTTTTGCGGCTGAGCTTTTCAGAATGTATTCGCATTATGCCGAGTCCAGAAGATGGAAGGTTGAGGTTGTTAATGCCGATGAGACAGGTATCGGCGGCATGAAAGAAGTGGAATTCATGGTAACCGGACAGGGAGCTTACTCGGTTCTTAAGTACGAGAGTGGTGTCCACCGCGTGCAGCGTGTTCCTGAGACTGAGTCGGGCGGACGTATACACACATCGACAGCTTCTGTAGCGGTAATGCCGGAAGCGGAGGATGTTGAGGTCCATATTGATGAGAAAGATATCCGTATCGACGTAATGCGTGCGTCAGGTAACGGTGGACAGTGCGTTAACACAACCGACTCTGCCGTTCGTCTTACACATTACCCGACAGGTATCGTAATTTATAGCCAGACCGAGAAGTCCCAGATCCAGAACAAGGATAAAGCTTTTGCGCTTTTGCGTGCCAAGTTGTATGATCTTGAGTGCCAGAAAGCACATGATGCGGAAGCTGATGCCAGACGAAGCCAGATCGGTACGGGCGATCGTTCCGAGAAAATCCGTACTTACAACTTCCCACAGGGTCGTGTTACGGACCACAGAATCGGACTTACGCTCTATAAGCTCGATAAAATCCTGGACGGAGATATCCAGGAAATTCTCGATGCATGTATTGCTGCCGACCAGGCTGCCAAGCTTGCGAAGATGAATGATAATTAGAATGATATAGTTAAAAGCTGTCCGGGAGGATGGCTTTTTTCGGTATTCGAGTAATTTCAGATATGAAAAATAAGAATATATGAAATACTGAAGAAATGATGAGGTTATGATGAGAACTTAGGTGCAAATACACCTAAGTTTCAAGTGATCGTTTGATATTTTGCAAAAATGGTGGTATGCCGTTTGTATTATCGCTTAATGCAATCAAAATACCAATTATTCCAACACACATTAATTCATTGCAACCGGAGATTCCTACTATGACAGACATCCCAATTAAAATTATCCGTTCCAGCCGCCGTACGCTTGCACTCGAAGTAAGAGAGGGCGGCGAAGTGATTGTGCGCGCACCGTTATACAGCCGTAAAGCTGAGATAGATGCATTTGTAAAGGCGCATGAAAACTGGATTATCACAAAATACAATCTAATGATCACAAAACAGAACAGTAAGCCGGAACATGTTTTTCCGAAGCCGGAGGAAATCAATGCGGCACAACTTAACAGGATTAAGGCGAAGTTTGCAGAACGGACAGCATACTATGCCGGACTGATTAATGTTACATATAACGGGATAACGGTTAGAAATCAGAAGACCAGGTGGGGAAGCTGCAGTTCCAAAGGGAATTTGAATTTTAATTACAGACTGTATTATATGCCGGCAGAACTCATGGATTATGTTATAATACATGAGCTCTGCCATAGAAAATATATGAATCATTCCAAAGAATTCTGGGATGAAGTTTCCCGATACTGTCCGGATTACGCCGCCAAGAGGCGGAAACTCAAAGAGTACAGTATATGAAATTAACGGATTTTTCTTGTCTTTCTTCTGCGTGAATTTCTTAAATTATTTCTAACTATAATATATACGAACAACAGGATAACAATTACCACAACAGCAATTACTACAGTTATTATCGCGCGGGAGCGGGAAGAGGCTTTCTGTTCTGCCAGGATTGCCGCGCTTTCCGACTCAGACTCGCTTTGAGCTTCAGATTCTGCGATGGACTGTGCAATGCTTTCCGATTCCGATTCGGCCTGACGGGAGGATTCCTCCTCAGCCTTGATGCGTGCCTGTTCCTCGTATGTCACCACATTTTCAAGAATATCATTGCCGGTGTCCGCACCTACGGTTGAACGGTAGAGACCGAATTTGGCACAGCTGTACTGGTAATCATCCGATACATAGAACCAGCACCATTGCTGTGAAACATGCTGCAGATAGCCGTCAGCGGCAACCTCAAGGACTGTCTTGCCGCCAAATCTGGATAAAGCCCTGCGGCAGTCGAGGTTAATCTGGTTCTCCTGATAGAGATGCAGGTAAGTCTTCGGGACATTATAAGTTCCATATTTATCGGCCGATTCGGGATATGAAGCGGCATCTGCACTTACGTTTACGGCATCACATATCGCAGCGGATGTTATCATATGGCCGCCGTGACCGTATTCACCGTTAAGATCCTGACCGACCAGGACGAGAGGTTTGAAGCGGCGGATAAGTTCCGTCATGAAAGCAACTGTGTCATTGTAACTGTAAACTTCTTTGGCAGCTTCGAGCGTTGTGGCATATATATCATCGAAATCACCGTTTACGGAGATGTTGCGAACACCGACAGTCCAGAGACCGTCAAGCTTCTCATGTTCCCTTATGTTGGCACCGTTCCAGTAATTGGTATAATAGGCTACCTGAACCTTGAGGCCAAGCTCGCCGGCATAATACGGTATGATTCCGCCGAAGAAAAGCTGTTCATCGTCCGCGTGGGTTGAGACGAGCAGAATATCAGCTTCATCACATGGGGGATTCCACTGCTGTACCCACGAAGGGACATCGCCCTCACCGAAAGCATATAATTTGCATATTTTCATACCATCAGCTTTGATATTGATGACTGCCTTGGTTGACGGCTTGTCAAGTTTCACATATTCATGAAGATAACCGTTTGTACCGCACTCCTGTGCAGAACCGTCTTCAAGTGTCAGTGTCCATGGAGAGACGGTTTTGTTATTCCATGCGATATACAGATGTGCAATCGGTGTGGATGAACTTATTGTTATCGTATCGCCCGAGTTGAATGTGGACATCGTATCGTAGGAACCGCCCGTCATATCATATACGGACGCGCCGTTTGATGTGGCATATTCCGGCGTGAGTTCCACAGCATCCGCAGCAGATGTTATGTCCGCCGATAATGTGAAAACAGCACACAGAGCCAGCGAGGCTAATATTGTTGTGATAATTTTTTTCATTATAATATCCTCATATCTTTCTGAAATCGAGACAATTCTAACACATATAACCGAATTAAGCAAAAACAAAAATAAAATACTTGTTTTATAAAACCGCAGGGAATATACTAAACTTAAATCAGACGACAGGAGGAAGCATATATGATATCTGATAAAATGATAGATTTGGTTAACAACAGCTCGGTTATCAGAGCGATGTTTGAGGAAGGCAAGCGCCTTGCAGGAATATACGGAGCAGAGAATGTATACGATTTCAGCCTCGGTAATCCTAATGTGCCGGCTCCTGCCCAGGTTAATGAAGCAATCAAGGCACTTGTTGATGAGGAAGAATCGACAGTACTTCACGGATATATGAGTAATTCGGGATACGAGGACGTAAGAGCGGCTGTGGCATCATCACTCAACAGACGTTTCGGAACGGATTTTGATGAAACCAATATAATTATGACAGTCGGTGCGGCAGGCGGAATTAATGTTATATTTAAGGCGGTTGTCAACGCCGGTGATGAGATAATTGCATTTGCACCTTATTTCGGCGAATACAGATCATATGCCGCCAATGTTGATGCGAAGCTTGTGGTTGTACCGCCTGATACCGCTACTTTCCAGCCGGATCTTGATACATTTGAGAAAATGATAACGCCTAAGACCAAGGCAGTTATCGTAAATACTCCGAATAATCCTACCGGAGTTGTATATTCAGAAGATACGATCAAGAAGATGGCAGAGATTTTAGAGCGCAAGCAGAAAGAATACGACAGGGTAATAATTCTTTTCTCGGATGAACCGTACAGGGAACTTGCATACGACGGAGTGAAAGTTCCGTATCTTACGAAATACTATGACAACACCGTTGTCGGATATTCATACAGTAAGTCGCTTTCACTTCCGGGTGAACGTATCGGATACCTTGTAATACCTGATGCGCTCGATGATTCGGCAACGATTAAGACGGCATGTAATGTGGCTACAAGAATTCTCGGATTCGTTAATGCACCGTCACTTATGCAGAAAGTTATCGGCAGATGCGTTGATGTTGATGTATCAGAGAATATAGCTGCATATAACCGTAACAGGGAAACATTATATAAGGGACTTTTGGAACTCGGATTTGAATGCATTAAGCCGGAGGGCGCATTTTATATGTTTGTGAAGACGCCTGTAGATGATAAGGAATTCTGCGAGAGAGCGAAGAAATATAACATCCTTATAGTTCCGGGAAGTACATTTGCGTGTCCGGGATTTGCGAGAATTGCTTATTGTGTATCGTATGATACTATAACGAATTCCCTTCCACAATTTAAGAAACTTGCCGAAGAATTCGGACTTACAGACTAAGAGGTGAATTATGAGAGAATGGGAAAAAAATATCCGCACGGTTGAGCCGTATGTTCCGGGTGAACAGCCGAAAAATACGAATGTTATCAAATTAAACACTAACGAAAATCCATATCCGCCGGCACCGGCAGTCTGTGAGGCAGCGGCGAAGATGAACATGGATCTTTTGAGGCTTTATCCGGATCCGGCAGCAAGCAGCCTGATTGACGCTCTTGCCGGACTTTACGGAGTTAAGAGCAGTCAGATTTTTCCGGGTGTCGGTTCGGATGATGTGCTTTCTATGATATTTATGACCTTTTTTAATTCGGACAAACCGATCCTTTTTCCGGATATAACATATTCTTTCTACAGTGTGTGGGCCGATGTCTACAGAATACCGTACGAAAGACCGGCACTTGATGAGAATTTTATGATACGTGCCGAGGATTATTACAAAGATAATGGCGGAGTAGTAATCGCCAATCCGAACGCCCCGACATCAATATACAGGGATCTTGATTTTATCAGGGATATACTTGACCACAACAAGGAATCGATAGTGGTCGTGGATGAAGCTTATATTGATTTTGCTGGAAGATCAGCTCTTGAGCTCCTTGACGAATATGAGAATCTCATCGTCGTCAGGACATTTTCAAAGTCACGTTCAATGGCGGGACTCAGAATAGGATTTGCCATCGCCGGTGAGCGCATCATCAAAGCACTTAACGATGTCAAATATTCAGTAAACTCATATACGCTTAACCGTCCGTCGATTGAACTCGGAACGATAGCAGTTGAGAATGATTCCTATTATCAGGAAATTACGCGTAAGGTTACAGCAACAAGGGAACGTTCGGCGAAAGCACTTACAGAGCTTGGATTTGAATGTCTGCCCTCCGGAGCAAATTTCATATTTGCAAAGCACAAGTCCATACCGGGAGCGAAGATATTTGACGATTTAAGAAATGCGGGAATCTATGTAAGACATTTTGGTGCACCGAGAATAGACGATTATCTGAGAATAACAATAGGAACAGATGAGCAGATGGATGAACTGTTTAAGTTCCTTAAGGAGAATTATGAATAAAGACAAGGCATGGAACATGATAGTGAAACAGATACGGAGCGATGACAGGCGTATTGCGCTTATCGCCGCATCGATTCTTATGGCTGTCATCGGGGCTTTTGTCATTATAGTATGCACATGGATTGGCATCGGCATGGTCATTGCCGGTGCCATTATGCTTACGGTTGTAGTGAGAGCCGGAGGAAGAGGCAGTATCGATATTATGGATCTGTATTCGAGGTATGTGCTGTCCGGCTGGCTGGCGGAAGTGATTACGGAAGTGGATGTTTCGGATGAATTTGAGTTCGATAAAGATGAAATCCGCGCAGTCATGAATAAAATGCTTCCCGGACTTAGCTGGAGCGAAATGGAGTGCGACCTTTCTTTTGCCGGAAAATATAACGGTATTCCCATAAGAGCGTCACAGATAAGACTTCTGCTGGCGGATGATAATGAGACCGGATATTATAAGAATGAGCCGGAAATCGTCTATGGTGGCATGATATGGCAGTACGGAGAGGATGGAATTGCCGTAAATACTACGGGAAACATAATGTGGCTTCCTGTTCCGGATAAAGATAACGAGGATGAAGATGAGCTTAAGCAGAAAGTCCTTGATTATATGAAACCATATATGGAGCAGATTAAGTAAAACGGCATATCATAGAATAAAAAGGATTTTTTGCATGAAGTACGCAATTGTTAAATCCGTATATGCAAGATTATACAATGAAGATGGTACCGAGACGGTTGATGATGTGTTTTCGGGCTGGATGGTCATGCCGGACGATTCCGTACATAACCATATGATGCGTGTTGTTACATGGTATGGATATACCGGATACATATTAACGGATGACATCCGCATATTATCCAAAGAGGAATTTATACGTTGGACGGGAGGACTTTGTATTGTCAGGGAATCCTATGTGGACGTTCTTGATGCTCCGGATGTCAGGGCAGATCGAATTGGCAGCCTTATCAAGGGCTCGTTTGTCAAAGTCCTGAAAGAATGTAAAGAAGGATGGACCCTTATAAAACAGGCGGACGGTGCATCCGGATATATAAGAAGTGCGTATATTGTCAAAAGGCGCATGGCTTACGGTGACGAGCAGACAGTAAGACGCGGAATAGTATCGGCGGCAATGTCATATTATGGCGTGCAATACCGATGGGGCGGTAAATCGTCATTGGGAATGGACTGCTCCGGACTTGCGTTTATGAGCTATATGTTTAATGGTATTATAATATATCGAGATGCACAGATTAATCCGGAATATCCGGTAAAAAACATAACGTGCAGGCAGCTTGAAATGGGAGACCTTATATATTGGCCCGGACATGTGGCAATCTACATCGGAAACTGCCGTTACATCCATGCCACAGCAGCTTTTGATACACCGTATGTGACCGTTAACAGCCTTAATCCCTGTGATGACTGTTACAGAGATGACCTCGCAAAGGGTATAACAGCGTGTGGTTCTTTTTATGCTTATTGAGAAAAAAACAAATTGACCGTAACGGAATGCGGGGATAATATTTAGTCAGAAAAATACAGGAGGATACCATATATGTACAAATATACTCTGGGTGTTGATAAAATGGCGTGCTCTATGTGTGAAGCACATGTCAATGACACAATAAGGCAGAAATTTAATGTTAAGAAAGTAAATTCTTCCCATACAAAGAAAGAAACAGTTATTCTTTCGGAAGACGATATTGCCGAAGATGAGCTTAAGTCGGCAATAGAAGCGACAGGATATGAGATGACATCATACCGGAAAGAAGAATATGTTAAGAAAAGTCTTTTCGGAAGGAAAAAATAATTATAAAAGGCCGTCGGTAACATTCTCGAACCGACGGCCTGATTTTTTTAAATCTATTTCACATCTTTTTTGTTCATAAGCATACATGATACAACGGTCGAAGCCACAAGGTATACAACGGCAACGACTGCCGAACGTATAAGCGTGGACTGCGATGCCGTGGAATTAACATATGAAAGCATATTGCCCATATTGGTATACTCGGCAACCGAGAAATCCGTAATCTTAAATAATTTCTCTACGATAAGATCAGCAAGCGAATATACAGTGCTGCCCATCAATACATATATGATTCCGGTAACCATCGGGAGAGTTGTCTTTCGTGCAATTATGAATAGAAGCATAATAACGGAAGCCATTGACAGGTTCATAAGAATTCCCCAGATTACTTCAAGTACCACCCCACGGATATTATTGACTTCAGTAATGCCAAGGAAACCGCGGCAGCCGATGATTATGCATAATACGGTGAGCGCATGGAGTACAATTATCTCAATAAAGATGCATATAAGCTTGGAAATCACCAGACCGGTGCGTCTCGATATAACGGAAGCAACGTTCTTGATATATCCGTGTTTGTACTCGGCTCCGCAGAAAATTACGGTGAAAATCACAGTAAAAAGAACAAGAAAATTGCCCTGGAAGAACGCGTCAAAATATCCGTCAATGGTCTGTGGCATAAGCGCCGCCAGATCCATATCAACACCGGTCTCGCCCATCATTCCGGATGAGAATGCGGCAGATGTGACATAGAAACTCCATATCATCATGGCGCATGAAGCAATCATTGCCGCAAGTATTATGTATGTCGATTTAGTACGTACCATACGGTACAGATCCATTCTGAGAGCTTTAAGCATTCTTGCCACCTCCTGTCATGTTGAAGAAAAATTCCTCAAGTCCTGCCTGTTCAACCCATATTGACGACACGAAAATGTCAGCCTTACAAAGAGCCATGTTGATCTGGCAGCTGTCTTCGATATGCTCATATACATGGATGGTGTTGGCATCGATTATATTGAATTTATGAATGTTGATACTGTGTAAAAGATTACATGCAGCTTCCATGTCATATACCTTGATAACAATCCGGGATTCACACTTCCCTGAAAGTTCTTCCGGCGTAAGCTCTGCTATGAGCTTTCCTGAATCAATTATTCCGTAATGAGTTGCTATTTTGGATAATTCCTCGAGAATATGGCTTGATATGATTATTGTCTTGCCATTCTCGCGGTTGAGTTTCAGAATGGTGTTACGGATTTCGGCAATTCCCTGCGGGTCGAGACCGTTAATCGGCTCATCAAGAATAAGTACCTCAGGGTCACCCACAAGAGCCATGGCGATTCCGAGACGTTGCTTCATACCCATGGAAAAAGTCTTGACCTTACGCCTTGCGGCTCCGGCAAGTCCTACGGTATCCAAAAGCCCATGTGCGTATGCCGCGTCATTATATCCCATAAGAATGCATTTCATCCTGAGATTGTCATAAGCTGACATATCAGGGTAGAATCCCGGTTCCTCTATAAGAATCCCTATTTTGGCAAAAAGTCCTCCGGATGCCAGTTCGCTTTTGCTGCATCCAAATATGCTGAAACTGCCGGACGTGGGTTTTGCAAGCCCGGAAAGCATCTTGAGAGTGGTGGTTTTGCCGGCACCATTGCGTCCGATAAAACCGTAAATATCCCCTTTCTTTATGTGGAGATTGATAGAATCGACAGCCTTTACATGCTTATATTGTTTGCAGAGGTTATCGGTTGTCAGTATGTAGTCCATATTTTGCATATATCCTCCTATTGGTTTATGTATCTGATTATATATCAATAACGACATTTTTGCAATCACATATTGATTTACATAGCTTTACAAAAGAAATATTGATATTTGACAAAAAAAGTGATAAGGTATATTCGGAGAGCATTTTTTGTATAATAAATTATATATAATAGACTAGTATATGTGAGTTTATAAAGGAGACTTAATTATGAGAAAAACGAAAATAATTTGTACCATGGGACCGTCAACGGACAAACCAGGCGTTCTTAAAGACCTTATTATGGGTGGCATGAATGTCGCCAGACTTAATTTTTCGCATGGCAGTCATGAAGAACATGGCGCAAGAATGGAAGCAATCAAGTCAGTAAGGAAAGAATGCGGCAAATCGGTTGCTATCATGCTTGATACTAAGGGACCGGAAATCCGTGTACGTGATTTTGCGGATGGAAAGGTTTTGCTTGAAAACGGACAGGATTTTACACTCACAGCGGATGACTCATTAGGAGATAATACACATGCAGCCATCACTTTTACGGATTTATATAAGGACGTCAAAGCGGGAACACATATACTTATTGATGACGGGCTTATTGAGATGGTGGTTAAGGAAATCAAAGGAACAGATATTGTATGTACCGTAGTTAACGGCGGATATGTATCCAATCACAAGGGCGTTAATGTACCGGGTGCGCATATCAATATGGATTTCTTAAGTGATATAGATAAGTCGGATATACTTTTTGGAATAGAACAGGATGTGGATTTCATAGCGGCTTCTTTTGTAAGATGTGCAGATGATGTCAGACAGATAAGAAAACTTCTAGATGACAACGGAGGAAAGGGAATTAATATTATCTCCAAAATTGAGAATCAGGAGGGACTTGATAATATTGATGAGATAATTGATGCGTCGGATGCAATTATGGTAGCCAGAGGTGACATGGGTGTGGAACTTCCGGAAGAAGAAGTACCTATTGCACAGAAGGTAATTATCAAGAAGGTATATGAAGCCGGCAAGCAGGTTATCACAGCAACACAGATGCTTGATTCAATGATCAAGAATCCGCGGCCGACGAGAGCGGAGACAGCGGATGTCGCAAATGCGATTTATGACGGAACAAGCGCAATAATGCTGTCGGGAGAGACAGCAGCCGGTAAATACCCGGTTGAAGCATTAGAGATGATGGTACGTATTGCAGAGAGAACCGAACGTGAGATTAATTATAAGAAGAGATTTTTTACAAGGGAACGTGATTCTAATCCGGATATCACAGATGCTATCTGCCATGCAACATGTACAACAGCATATGATCTTAACGCCAAGGCAATTATTGTTGTCAGCAAGTCCGGTAAGAGCGTAAGGATGATATCAAGATACCGTCCGGCATGTGATATAATCGGTTGTGCGACTACAGAAAAAGTATGCCGCCAGCTCAGTATGGTATGGGGAATTACACCGGTTCTTCTCAAAGAGAAACATGACGTGTTCGTTCTTTTTGACCATGCAATCGAGAAAGCCAAGAGCCAGGGACTTGTCAAAGAGGGAGACATTACCGTAATTACATCCGGAATCCCTATGGGAAGATCCGGAACTACGAATATGCTTAAAGTTGAGGTAGTGGAATAGTATATGGATTCAAAATACATCATGGCACTTGACCAGGGAACCACAAGTTCAAGATGCGTAATATATGATAACAAAGGACGTATCTGCTCGATGCAGCAGAAAGAATTTGAACAGATTTATCCGAAAGCGGGCTGGATAGAACATAATCCGGTAGAAATCTGGTCGTCACAGCTTGCGGTTGCAATGGAAGCTATGGTAATGGCAGGACTTTCGGCATCAGATATTGAAGCAATCGGAATAACCAATCAGCGTGAGACCACTATAGTGTGGGAACGAGCTACGGGAAGGCCTGTATATAATGCCATAGTGTGGCAGTGCAGACGAACGTCGGAACGCATTGACAGGCTCAAAGCTGAAGGAATGTCGGACAAAATACGTCAGATTACCGGGCTTATCCCGGATGCTTATTTTTCTGCTTCCAAGATAGAATGGATTCTTGATAATGTACCCGGAGCCAGGGAAAAAGCCGAAAACGGCGAATTGCTTTTTGGTACAGTTGATACATGGCTTATATGGAATCTTACCAAGGGCAGGGTGCATATCACCGATTACACGAATGCGTCCAGAACCATGCTGTACGATATACATAATTTGTGCTGGTGCAGGGAATTGCTTGAATATTTTAATATTCCGGAGTCAATGCTTCCGGAAGTTAAACCATCAAGCTGTGTATACGCAGAAAGTGATCCGTCGATACTCGGCGGAGCAATACCTATTGCAGGAGCTGCGGGAGACCAGCAGGCGGCTTTATTCGGACAATGCTGTTTTGAACCGGGCGAAGCCAAAAATACATACGGAACAGGCTGTTTTCTGCTTATGAATACCGGCAGCAAAGCAATCATGTCAGAGAACGGACTGCTCACGACTATAGCGGCGGGAACTGACGGAAGCGTCAGATATGCGCTTGAAGGCAGTGTGTTTGTGGCAGGTGCGGCCATACAGTGGCTGCGTGACGGAATGAGACTTATACGCGATGCGGCACAGTCAGAGAAATACGCATTATCGGTCAGCGATTCGGACGGTGTGTATATAGTGCCGGCATTTACGGGACTGGGGGCTCCGTACTGGGATCAATACGCAAGAGGCACCGTGGTCGGGCTTACGAGAGGATGCACGAAGGAACATTTCATAAGGGCGACACTTGAATCGATAGATTATCAGGTTGCGGACGTGCTTGGTGTGATGCAGGAAGAATCGGGAATTTATCTCAAGGCGCTTAAGGTTGATGGAGGTGCAAGCGCCAATAATTTTCTTATGCAGTTTCAGGCCGATATTTTAAACACGCCGGTGCACCGGCCGGACGTTATAGAGACCACGTCGCTTGGTGCGGCATATCTTGCCGGACTTGCGACGGGATACTGGAGCGGCAAGGATGAAATACTTGCCAACTGGAAACTCGGACGTTCTTTTGAGCCTGCTATGGCCGAAGATGTAAGAAACAGTAAAATTAAAGGATGGCACCGCGCAGTCAAATGTGCAAGAATATGGGCCGAAGACCGGGAGAACTGAAATGATACGTCAAATTGACATGAATGAAATATCGGATGGCAGATTGTACAGGGCGGATGACATGGTAAAAGCCGGCTGCGGCGGCTGTGAAGGCTGCTATGCATGCTGCACGGGAATGGGCAATTCAATCGTGCTTGACCCGTATGACATATATTCAATGGAAAAAGGCCTTAATACCGGGTTTACTGAGCTTTTGAACAATAAAATAGAATTGAATGCGGTGGACGGAATAATTCTTCCCAATATGAAACTTTCGGGAGCCGATGAAAGATGCGGCTTCCTTGATTCTGACGGGAGATGTACCATACACGGATTCAGACCGGGAATATGCAGGCTTTTTCCGTTAGGACGCATATTTGAGAACGGCGGGCATATGTTTTTTACACAGGTAAATGAGTGTACGAAACATACCAGAACCAAAGTCAAAGTCAAAAACTGGCTTGACATACCGGACTTTTCAGCCTACGATAGGTATACGGATGACTGGCATTATTTTGTGAAAGATGTTGTGGAATATGTCAGGAATTGTGGGTCAGAGCAGACTGTTTCAGCGGTTTGTACCGTATTGCTGAAGATATTTTACTTTGAGAATTATGATACGGAAGCTGATTTTTACAGCCAGTTTTACTTAAGACTCAATAAAGTTAAGCAATATATGTGACAAGTGGTTTAAGAGGTGTTATATGAGTAAGGAAAAAGTTCATCGTAAAAGGATTCTTTCTCCGCGGACGATTAAGTTTATTGCTTTTGCAATCGCGGTTATCATCCAGCTTACGGTACTTCTTGTGCCGTATCTTTTTTTCAGGGATTATCTGAAACATATCAACTGGATATTTGAAATTGTATCATTTATAATAGTATTATACATAGTAAAATCAGATATCAATCCGGTTTACAAGATACCATGGATAGTGATAATTTTTGTTTTCCCGGTATTTGGAGGAGTGCTGTATCTGATATACGGTGTGAGACATTTTGGCAAAAAAGAAGTTGCAAAGGCAATGAAAATGTCTAAGGATTATAAGCAGGCAATCAGATCAAGACAGTACTATAATGATGAACTGCGGATGATTGATGAACAGATATCGGTGCAGACGGATTACCTTTTTAACAAGGTGGATGCACCGGTGTATTGCAATACCTGTGCCGAATTTTTTCCGCTGGGAGAGGATATGCTTCCGGTTATGCTTGAGGAACTGCGCAAGGCGGAAAAATTCATTTTTATGGAGTATTTTATTATCGAGCGTGGTGAGATGCTTGATTCCATAGTTGAAATTCTGGAGGAAAAGGCTGCCAAGGGCCTTGACGTCCGGTTTATGTATGACAGTTTCGGCAGCATTCTTAAGGCTCCGGGCGATTTCGTGAGACAGATGAGGGCGAAGGGAATCAAGTGTTATGAATTTAACACATTCCGTTCGATTCTGGATTCCAGATACAACAACAGGGATCACCGTAAAATCTGTGTTATCGACGGTAATGTAGGATTCACAGGCGGTGTTAATCTGGCTGATGAATATATTAACCGTAAAGTTGTATACGGACATTGGAAGGATACCGCAATCATGATTAAGGGCGAGGCTGTGTGGAGCCTCACGACCATGTTTGTTACATTATGGGACAGTTCATTTAATCAGACAGATAATTTATATGATTATATACCTACAAAGGAATTTAATTATAACGACGGATATTTTGCACCGTATACGGATTATCCGTTTGATGATGAGCCGGCCGGTAAAACGGTTTACTACAATATGATCAACAGGGCAAACGACTACATATACATTATGACACCGTATCTCATACTTGATAATGTCATGATCACGGCTCTTGCCAATGCAGCCAAGAATGGTATTGATGTAAGAATAATCACGCCCGGTGTGCCGGACAAGAAAATCGCTTATATGCTGACACAGTCATACTATGAGGTACTGATTAAAGCGGGAGTTAAGATTTATGAGTACACTCCGGGATTTGTACATGCGAAAATTTTTGTGTCGGATGATGAGACAGCGGTTGTCGGAACGATTAATCTTGATTACAGGAGCCTTACGCATCATTTTGAGAATGCAATCTGGATGTATAAATCAGGGGCAGTAAAGGCTGTGCTCGATGATTACCGGGATACACTTGACAAATGCCGTGTTGTGACGCTTGAAACAGCCAGGAAAAAGTCCTTTATAAAACGTCTTCTTATGCCGGTATTAAGGCTGTTTTCACCGATGTTCTGATTTTAAAATATTTTTAAAAAAGTTATTGACATCTAACTATGATTAGGATATACTAACTCATGTAGTAAAGAAAAACTTCATAAGGAGGTCTTGACTATGGAAAAATACATAGGAACAATTATAGTAGCAGCGGTGCTTGTTCTGGTAGTCGGATTTGTCATTTACAGAATGATTAAGGACAGAAAGAGCGGTAAAGGGTGCACAGGCAATTGTGCAAGCTGTGGCGGACATTGTTCACATGCCTCCAGATAAGTAATTTCAAATTTCTCGTAAAGTACATAAAGTATAGAATGAAAATCCTCACTATGGGCAATAATAGTGGGGTATTTTCATTTTATGCTTTTTTTGCTGCCAATGGAGGGAATATGTTAAAAACAACGATAACCGGTGTACTTGCAAGAGAAATTATAGATTCAAGAGGGAATCCGACTGTTGAGGCGGAAATTTATCTGAGTGACGGAAGCATGGGACGGGCCGCGGTGCCGAGCGGGGCATCAACCGGCAGATACGAAGCTCTGGAGCTGCGTGATATGAATCCGGACAGATATATAGGACGAGGAGTTAAAAAAGCGGTCGACAATATTAATATGGTTATCCGAGCTGTTATAACAGGCATGGATATAATGAATCTTAAAGCCATTGATGAAGCGATGATTGCGTCCGATGCCACCAAAGACAAGAGCAATCTCGGAGCCAATGCGATACTGGCCGTATCCATGGCATGTGCGGATGCTGCGTCAAAGTCGCTCAAAATACCTTTGTTCAGATTTCTGGGCGGTATAAGGGCCTGTGATATGCCTGTGCCGATGATGAATATTTTAAACGGCGGTGCGCATGCAGCCAATAACATGGATATTCAGGAATTTATGATAATGCCGGTGGGAGCGGATTGCTACAGTGAGGGACTCAGATGGGGATGCGAAGTGTATCATTCACTTGCTGCAATATTGAAATCAAGAAATTTATCGGTCGCTGTCGGTGATGAAGGCGGTTTTGCACCGGATCTTGAGAACGATGAAGCAGCATTGGACCTTTTGCTTGAAGCAGTTGAGAAAGCCGGATACAGACCGGGATATGATTTCAAATTTGCAATCGATGCCGCAGCGAGCGAGTGGAAGGGCGGCAGAACCGGGATATACAGAATGCCGAAATCAGGCAGGGAGTATACGAGTGCGGAACTTATTGAGTACTGGACGGCAATTTGTGACAAATATCCGATGTACTCGGTTGAAGACCCGTTGGATGAAGAAGATTGGGATGGCTGGCATGATATAACCTTAAGGCTTAGTGACAGGATTAAAATAGTCGGGGATGATTTTTTTGTTACGAATCCCGAGAGACTTGGCGATGGAATCCGGAGAGGATGTGCTAATGCAATTCTTATAAAACTTAACCAGATAGGAACGGTAAGCGAAACACTGGAAGCAGTTAAACTTGCCGGCGACAACGGATATAAAACAATTATATCGCATCGTTCCGGGGAAACGGAGGATACTTTCATTGCGCATCTTGCCGTTGCAGTGAATTCCGGGCTTATAAAGACAGGTGCGCCTGCGAGAAGTGAGCGGGTGGCAAAGTATAATGAACTCCTGAGGATTGAGGACTGTCTTTCCGGAAAAAATAAATAATCCTTGCCTTTTGATAACTGCGGGAATTATACTGAATATACCGCAGTTATTGAAAGGAATACATATAATATGAAGAACAGAAAAGAACATCTTAAGCCGGCATTTATCCTGTGCGGAATTGTCGGTGTGGTTATAATAATCATATTTATTGCATCGGGTCAGGTTAATAAGAACGTTGCCAATAATCTCAAAGGCAGAGTCCTGTATACGGAAGGTACAGATGTCATTAAGGAGTACAATTTCAAGGAAGGCAGGGAAACTGTGATTGGCAAAGGCGCCAATGCACATTATGTTGATGACGGGATTGTATATAATGATACTAACAGAATTTGCATATATGACGGCAAGACTGCCAGGGAACTGTATGCGCTTGAACCGGAATGCAGGATTACATCCCTTACAGCGGTTGGATCTGTGATAGTGGCATCGTATGTGCAGGGAGATACATATAATATAGTCAAATATGATACTGCAAAGAAGGCTGCGGATGTATTAATTACATCGGATAATGAAATAATGTCGGTATGCGCCGGGAAAGATTCGGATTTGTATTATACCGAAACGGACGGTGAGGACACTTCGCTCTGTAAATTATCAATAAACGGCGGGAACCCGGAAAAACTTCTCAAAGGAAACGATGAAAGAATAGAGTATATCACATATGTCGGCGGAATGATACTGATGTGTGAGAATAAATCGGGCAATATCGTGATGTCAAGGTTCAATATCAGGACAGCCAAGGCCGTTGAACTTAAATTTTCGTCGGATAATTATAATTGCGTATCGGCTGCGGCGGTTTATGATGAGGAGTATATCGTGAGTTCGGATAAGGATACGGAAAATTATGCACTCTATGTGTGCAATGGCTCCAACATGGTAAGAATCGATAAAATATCCGGAGCAGATAGTCTTAAAGTATCGGATTATATGGATGCGGAGTAAGATAAATTCTTTTTTTGGTAATATAGTAAAAACATATAGCATTATTTGTCAAAATGTAGTATAATTTTGCCTATAGAAATAACTTAGGCAGATATGGAGGATACATATATGGGTAAGTCAGAAGACATTAATTTAAGTAACAGGGAAGAGGTAACAGAGGTTAGCGGACAGCAGACATCGGATGTTGCAGGAATGGCAGCCCAAGAGAATAAGACACACAGTGAAGAATTACATGAGAAGATTGAGCAGCATCATGAAGAGATGCATGAGAAGGTAGAAGAAGTAAAGGCGAAAGCCAGAACGGTTAAAGCGAAGGTAAAGGACCGTGTTAAGGTCAGCTTTATTCATTCAATTTCAGCGAAGATTGCTTTATTGGTATTTGCAGCACTTATATGTACCAATGCATTCCTTATCTGGTCAGTAGCATCTTCTACATCTGAACATGTATCACAGATGGTACAGAACTATATGGTAAGTGAGTCTAAGCTTGCCAGAGGTCTTGTCAATGACGGAATTCAGCAGATGGGTTCGGAAAATGCACTTGCGGCTACATATCTCCACAACAGAATCGGAGATGTGGGAGTTACCGGACTTAAGTCATCATATACATATGTAGTAGGATCGGACGGGACGATGTTGTATCATCCTACAGAAGATAAGAACGGCAAGCCTGTAGAGAATCAGATTATAAAGGAAGTTGTTGCCAAGCTTGCAGAAGATCCGGGCCAGGTAGAAGATACATTTGTATCATACGAATATAAAGGCGAACAGAAATATGCGGCATATTCCATTGTGGGACAGGGACAGGCATTGGTCATTGTAACTGCTGATGAATCGGACGTGCTTGGCGAGACTAACAGCATCAGAAATGACACAATTAAATTTTCACTCTTAATAATGGTAGTTGTACTTGCAGCAGCAATTGCTGTCGGCAGACTTATTGCCAAGCCTATTCTTAAGGTTACTAATTCAATATTTAAATTATCCAAGCTTGAACTTACGGTTGATGAAGAGACTAAGCGCATCACGAAGCGTAAGGATGAGACCGGATATATGGCAAGAGCGGTTGAGAGCCTTGCGGACGGCCTTAACGGTGTAATTACAGAAATCAGGACACAGAGCGATAATCTCTACGGAACATCTGAGGAACTTGCATCCGATGCCAATGATACGGTTAATTCCGTAAGACAGGTAGAGATTGCCGTAAGTGAAGTTGCGGAAGGTGCATCAAGCCAGGCAGAAGAGACTGCGGATGCTACTTCTAATGTAATTTCAATGGGTGATATGATTGAGAAAGCTAATTCGGATGTCGAAAGACTCAGTGAGAGTTCCAAGGCGATTGGTGAGGCTGTTGATGAAGCTACGGAGATTCTTAATGAACTTCTTGCAATTAACGAGAAGGCAGTTAAGTCGATTGACATGATTTATGAGAGAACCAATACTACCAATAAGTCCGTAGAAGATATCAAGGCAGCTATTAATATAATTACGTCGATTGCAGAAGAGACCAACCTTCTCTCACTTAATGCAAGTATTGAAGCAGCCAGGGCCGGAGAACAGGGACGTGGATTTGCTGTTGTAGCTTCACAGATACAGAAGCTGGCAGAACAGTCCAATGAGTCTGCTAAGCAGATTGAAGATATCACGGAGAAACTTATTGAAGACTCACAGCAGGCCGTCAGTGGTATGCAGGATGTCCGCGAAATCATGAATAAGCAGAGTATGAATGTCAAGAATACGAACTCGGCATTTGATAAGGTTAAAGATAATATTGGAGTATCGATAGAAGGTGTCAAAGAGATAACCAATTTGACAGAGAAACTTGACAGCACAAGAACTGCCGTAACAGATACAGTACAGAATCTCTCGGCAATTGCCGAAGAGAATGCGGCAAGTTCACAGGAATGTTCCGCTTCGGTTACGGAAGTATGCAACATTATGGAAAGAGTTACTAATGATGCTGTCAGACTTAAAGAGATATCGAAAGTTATTGATGATCAGCTTAAGGAATTCATAATTCGTGAACAGGAATAAGTACAGAAGTATATGCGAATAATATTTTTCAAGGGAACTGCCGGATGTGACAGTTCCTTTGTTGTAACGGGAAGGAGATTTAATAATGTATGATAAATTAACACAGAAAGATATAGATAAGATGGAGGAGGAAATTGAACACAGAAAACTGGTTCTGCGTAAGGAACTGATAGAGGATGTTAAGGATGCGAGGGCGCAGGGAGATTTAAGTGAGAACTTCGAATATTATGCGGCCAAGAAAGCCAAGAACCGAAATGAGAGCCGTATAAGATACCTTGAGAGGATGATCAGGACAGCACAGATTATCAGCGATGAGTCGGCGGACGATGAAGTCGGACTGAATAAAACCGTTGAGCTATATTTCGAGGACGATGATGAAACAGAGAAATTTAAAGTGGTTACTACTGTACGGGGAAGTTCGCTTGAAGGATACATCAGTAATGAATCTCCGATAGGTAAGGCTGTTATCGGACATAAGGTTGGTGAACGTGTATATGTTGAGGTAAATTCAGGTGTCGGATATTATGTTGTCATCAAGTCGATAGAGGATACAGGCGATGCAGATGAGGCTGAACTCAAAAAATATTGATTTTTAATAAAAGTTTAATATTTTTTTTATTGATTTAATGATTGGTAAAGAGTACCATCATTTATAAATACTGTGAAAGGACTGTGCGAATACACAGAGAAGAGATGTAACATGAGGCATATATTCAGTAACATGAAGAAATACTGGGTATCGGTGGTAATTATTTTCATGCTGCTTATACTCCAGGCGGTTTGTGATTTTTCACTGCCTAATTACACGTCCAGATTGATAGATACCGGAATTACCAATTCCGGCATTGAGTATGCTACTCCTGACAGTCTGTCTTCACCGGATTATATAGGAATCGCGATGTTTATGACGGACGACGAACGTAAGGTATGGCTTGAGAACTATACTATGAATGAGAATGGGAGTTTTGTGCTTAATGATGGCGCAGATAAGAAGGAAATGGATAAGACGTTGATAAAGCCTATTGCGGCATACAGTCTTATTTTGCAGGAGTACGGCCAGAGGCGTAATGGTGACATGCCTGATGATTCCGCGTCAGATGAGGAAACACCGGGAAACAGTGAGGTCAGGGCAGCAGCAGATAAGAAACTTGAATCCATGGGAGAATCCATGACTAACAATTATGCCATTCTTTTTACAAAGTACCAGCTTATGGCAAAGGGTGTTGACCTTAATGAAATGCGCTCAAAGTATTTATGGAAAGTGGGCAGCAGGATGATTATATTTGCCCTGGGAATGATGGCGATTGCTATTGCCGTAGGATATCTTGCGTCAAAGGTAGGTGCCGGAGTCGGCAGGGATCTGAGGACTAAAGTCTTTAATAAGGTGGTCAATTTCTCAGATGCAGAGATCAATAAGTTTTCGACAGCATCATTGATTACCAGGACGACCAATGATGTGCAGCAGGTTCAGATGGTAACGGTCATGTTGTTAAGAATGGTTCTATACGCACCTATTATGGCTGTCGGTGGAATAATAATGGTTATCAGAACCGGAGCCGGAATGGGATATATTATAGCTATTGCTGTAGCAGCAATAGCAATACTTATGATCTTTCTTATGGTACTTGCGATGCCTAAGTTTAAGATAATGCAGAAACTTGTAGATAAAGTCAATCTTGTTTCGAGGGAAATTCTTACAGGTATTCCTGTAATCAGGGCTTTTAGCAGGGAAAAACATGAGGAAAAGCGTTTTGATGACGCCAATAAGGAACTTACCGGAGTAATGCTTTATACTAACCGTGTAATGACATTTATGATGCCGGCACTTATGATAATCATGAATGTAATGTCAATTCTTATAGTATGGACATCAGCACACAGAATCGATGCCGGCGTTATGGAAGTCGGAACGATGACAGCGTTCATTACATATACGATGATGATTGTTATGGCATTCTTAATGCTTACCATGATATCTATTATGCTTCCGAGAGCGGGAGTTGCAGCTGACCGTATTGACGAAGTCCTTAAGACAGAGGTGTCGGTTAATAACAGCACAGATGCTGTGGATGCAGGAAGAAGTAAAGGCGTTGTCAGATTTAATCATGTCAGCTTCGCATATCCGGAGGCGGACGGTAAAGTACTGGATGATATTGATTTTGAAGCATCTCCGGGAACAACTACTGCGATAATAGGAAGTACGGGATGTGGTAAGTCCACACTTGTCAATCTGATACCGAGGTTCTTTGATGTCACGGAAGGAAGCATTACACTTGACGGACGCGATATAAGGAATATCACGCTTGAGAGTCTGAGAGAGAATATAGGATATGTTCCGCAGAAAGGAATTCTGTTCTCGGGAACAATCGCCGATAATATCAAATATGGCCAGCAGGCAGAATCTGATGAGGATATGCTTGAGGCAGCTGAAATTGCACAGGCGACGGAATTTATAGAAGCCAAGCCTGATAAATATGAGAGCCAGGTTGCGCAGGGAGGAAATAATGTCTCCGGCGGACAGAAGCAGAGACTTTCGATTGCCAGAGCCATTGCCAGAGACCCGATGATATATATTTTTGATGACAGTTTTTCGGCACTTGATTTTAAAACCGATGCGGCACTGAGAAAAGCACTGGCACCTAAGGTTAAAGATAAAACAGTATTGATTGTGGCACAGAGAATCAGCACTGTTATGCATGCTGAACAGATAATAGTTCTTGATGACGGAAAAGTCGCCGGAATAGGAACTCATAAGGAGCTTATGGAGAATTGTGAGATATACAGACAGATTGCCGGTTCACAGTTATCTGAGAGTGAATTAAAAAAGAGTCTGGAGGTGAAATAACATGGAGAATCAGAAAAGACCTATGCGTGGACCGATGGGACACGGAGGCATGCGCGGCGGAGAGAAGGCCAAGGATTTCAAGGGAACCACCCGTAAACTTTTTAAGTATGTCGGAAGCTCCAAATACGCGATACTTATATTTGCGATATTTGCAATCGGAAGTACGATGTTCAATGTTATAGCACCTAAGACACTTGGTAAGGCTACCAATGAACTCCAGATAGGCTTTATGTCCAAACTTATGGGAACAGGACAGATCAATTTTGATAACATCGGCCATATTCTTCTCCTTGTACTTGTGATTTATGCATTATCAGCCGTGTTTAATCTTGTACAGGGATTTATAATGACGGGAATTACGCAGAAACTCTGTTACAGGATGCGTAAAGAGATTTCCGAAAAAATAAACCGTATGCCGATGAAATATTTTGAGAGCCGCACCAACGGAGAGGTTCTGTCTGTTATTACCAATGATATAGATACACTCGGTAACGGACTTAACCAGTCATTGACAACACTCGTTACGTCAATAACGACGATTATCGGTGTTATTGTAATGATGCTTACAATAAGCCCGGTCATGACACTCATTGCTATACTGATTGTGCCATTAAGCATGGTGCTTATAAGTTTTGTTATGAAAAAGTCCCAGAAGTATTTCAGGGTTCAGCAGGAATATATAGGCCATATTAACGGACAGGTCGAGGAAGTATACGGCGGTCATAATGTCGTAAAGGCTTTTAATAAAGAAAAAGACGTTATAAAGACTTTTAATGATACCAACGACGTTCTTTATGTTTCAGCATGGAAGTCACAGTTCCTTTCCGGAATGATGATGCCGGTTATGCAGTTTGTCGGCAATCTTGGTTATGTTGCGGTTGTTATATCCGGAGCTTTTCTTGCCGGTAAAGGTGTTATAAAGATAGGTGATATACAGGCGTTTATACAGTATGTCAAGAATTTTACCCAGCCGATACAGCAGATAGCTCAGGTATCTAATATGATGCAGTCAATGGCGGCGGCAGCAGAGAGGGTTTTCGCACTTCTTGAAGAAGAGGAGGAAGACAGGTTTGCGGTAAATGCGGTACATCCTGATCACATAAACGGTGAGGTTGATTTCGATCATGTTAAATTCGGATATAATGATGATAAGATAATCATTCATGATTTCACTGCCCATGTGGCTCCGGGTAAGCAGATTGCGATAGTGGGACCTACCGGTGCAGGTAAGACAACAATGGTTAAGCTTCTGATGAGATTTTATGATGTTAATGCCGGAGAAATAAGACTGGACGGACATTGTATCAAAGATTATGACAGAAGCAGCCTGAGGGAAGCGTTTGGAATGGTACTCCAGGATACATGGCTTTTCAAGGGCACTATAATGGAAAATATACGCTACGGCAGGCTTGATGCCACGGATGAAGAAGTCATAGCAGCCGCGAAGTCGGCGCATGCACATCATTTTATAGAGACTCTGCCTGACGGATATAATATGGAAATCAATGAAGATGCCACAAATATATCACAGGGACAGAAACAGCTCCTTACAATTGCAAGGGCTATACTTGCAGATAATCCGGTACTTATTCTTGACGAGGCTACGTCATCGGTTGATACAAGAACCGAGCACAGAATCCAGAAAGCGATGGATAATCTTATGCGCGGCAGGACAAGTTTTGTGATCGCACACAGACTTTCTACGATTAAGAATGCCGACCTTATCCTTGTTATGAAGGATGGAGACATAATAGAGCAGGGTACGCATGATGAGCTTATGGCGAAGAATGGCTTCTATGCACAGCTGTACGAATCACAATTTGAAGAAGTTACTGCATAATTTGGGTAGACGTGGCTGTCAAAAAGCTATATAATATCAGATAAGAGAACATTCAGGAGGACAGGACAATGAAGAATGTAGAGGTAGTAATTAATCCTACGGAGATAAGAAGTGTTAAATATTCTAATGCTTTTTCAAAAAAACCGGGAGAGAAAATAGCGCTTTCGGTGAGATCGGAAGCATCGATAAAGCTTAATCCGACCAACCCGGTGGTTGCAATAGTAGTGGTCAGGGTTGTAGTGGAAGATCCTGATAAGTGTATACAGGTTGATGTAGAGACGATAACAGGAGTTACGGTAAGTACATTTATTGATAATCTTGACCAGTTTATCAAAGATAATTATCTTTCGGTAATTATTATGTCAGCTAATGAAAAGGTAAGAACACTCAGTGCTGTGATGGGTGCACCTATCAAAATTCCGAATCCGAAGTTCAATGTAGGCGGAGTACAGACTTCGGAGACAGAATTTACACAGTAATATATGATAGCATTACTTGCTAAAGTTTTTATCAAGGACAGACAGAATTATTCTGACGGAACAGTCAGGAAGAAATACGGAACCTTAACGGGAATAACCGGAATTGTGTTGAATGTATTTCTTTTTATCGGGAAATTTATTGCAGGAAGCATAAGCGGAGCAATTTCAATAATGGCAGATGCATTTAATAACCTTTCGGATGCCGGCTCATCAGTGATATCGCTTGCAGGCTTTATGATGGCCGATAAGAAACCCGATCCTGACCATCCATTCGGGCATGGCAGAATGGAATATATATCAGGTCTGTTTGTATCGGTTCTTATTATAATGATGGGATTCGAACTTGGTAAAACATCGGTTTCAAAGATTATATCACCTGAAATGCCGTCCGAAAGCATACTGGCTGTAATAATACCTGCTGCCGCCATACTGGTGAAGCTTTATATGTTCGCATATAACAGGATATATGGCAGACGGATTAACTCGGCGTCAATGAAAGCGACAGCACTTGATTCCATAAGCGATGTTGTTGCGACGTCAGTAGTATTGATATCGATTCTTCTCACGAAATTTTTCGGAATCAATATAGATGGATATGCAGGACTTGCAGTTTCTGTTTTTATCCTGATAACAGGAATCAAATCAATAAAAGAAACGGTTGATCCGCTTCTCGGTAAGAAACCTGATCCGGAATTTGTCAACAGAATCCGGGATATAGTTATGTCTTATGATGAGATTATAGGAATTCACGATCTGGTTGTACACGATTACGGACCGGGAAGATGTATGATCTCGCTTCACGGAGAGGTTTCGGAAGAAGGAAACCTGATAGAGCTGCATGATACCATAGACCGTTGTGAACGTGAATTGCATGATACACTCGGCTGTGAGGCGGTAATACATATGGATCCCATATCAGTTAATGATGAACGAGTCATATCAATGCGAAATGCAGTAACACAAATGATACATGAGTATGATGATAAAATAACCATACATGATTTCAGGGTGGTTGACGGAAACACTCATACGAATGTTATATTTGATGCTGTCATACCTGCCGGGTCGGATAAGAGTCCGCAGGAAGTTAAGGAAGCGATGCAGAGGATAGTCGCCGGACTTCCGGGAAATTGTATCGGAGTAATCGATATTGACATGGAATATGCAGAATGGAACGGATAACATAAGCCGGAGTTTACCACTCCGGCTTATATATTTTGTCTGAAGGAATATATTGCGACAGACAGCTGAATGCAAGATTATTCATCCGCTTTGAAAGTCCTGGGTCATATGAGCAGATTCCGTTAATGTTGCTGTAAGGATATGTGCTTATGGAATCAGGATGCCGCCTGCGCATATTTTTGATATAAGATGCGGATATTCTGAAAAGTCCGTAACTGGCATCGTAAATCTGCCCGGCGTCAATATTGCGGAATACTTCTTCATAGAAGTTCTTATATATATTCTCCCAGTCTTTTATATATATCATAGGATCAAAACACAGTCTGACCGTAAAACCACATTCATATGCTTTGCGTATTGCCGAGAGTCTTGCGTTAAGCGATGGGGTATGCAGCTCATACATGTTTATCACCGGATCGGGAGAAAGCGTCCATGCCATGATTATGCCGGAATTTGCGTATTTTGAAAGTGTGGTGCAGTCAAAAGCCGATTTGGTGCGGATTTCAATTGTTATATTGTCATGGGCTGATGTGAACGCACACCATTTTGATGCAAATCCGGTAAGATGTTCCATTGCAAAAATGTCTGTATCATAAGATACACATAAATAAACCGGGTGTTTTTCACAAAGTCTTGCAGCTTCGGCAAAAATATCATCTATATTGACAAAAACAACAATGCATGATGACGGATACATCCCTTTGAGATAGCAATATCTGCAGTCAAAAGGGCAGTTCATTATCGATGATGTGTAATAGAAATAATGATTGTCAAAATTCTGGCACACTCTTGCGCCGGGATAAATAAGTTCGCCATGTTTTACCGCGAGAACCAGTGAAGGGGCTTTTTTCTGTATTTCACAATCCTGGTGCGGCCGGTTAAAAATATCTTTATAGTGTTCAATCGGAATACGTACCGCATCCGGATACATTGCAAGAATTTGCTCTGTCAGTTCGTATTCCAATGCTTCTTTTTCAATATATATGTGTGAGAAAAAATCAGCCCATGATATGTTGGTATAATCCGGCATAAATTTCTTTACCCTCTTTCTTATTGCCCACCGGGAGACGGAAGGCTTTGTATGTATCGTTAATCAGTTTCATAACGTTATTGCCGCATGCCGCATAATAGGTGAAAAGCTGTTTTAGTGATGCACTCATGGTAGCCGAAAGAGCCAGATCGTCACATAGAACATTTACAGCTTCGGGACTGATGTTGTCCGCAGATGCACAACACCCGGCATTTTCAAGCAGTGATGTGATGCTTTCTGCAATACCGCGAAATGCGCTGTGATCGGTTAATGAAAGAAAAACACAATGTGCACTGCCGTGGCAGCGAAGCAATTCTGCGGCGGTATCATATATATCGGGGTCATTCAGTTCGCCTTCTGCAAACGGATGCCTGAAAAATATGTCCGGGTAGAGACTTATCGAACCGGATTTGTTTAATTTATTGTATACTACATCTTTGTTTTCATCTGCAAGACAGAAAAAAACACCTGAATATTCTTTAATTATCATATTATTTCCTTTTGATTCTGTGATATTGCGGTGATATTGTGATATCATTTACGTTAATTCCCGCAGGTTCGCTTACAGCCCATACAATCGCATCTGCAACGTCTTCAGGCCTGAGACTGCATCCGTAGTCCGGATCTGCCGTGAAATCGGCATTACGGTACAGACCGGTGTCGGTCATGTCCGGATGAAGTGTCACCACGCGGATACCGTGTTTGCGGACTTCTGCAAAAAGACTTTCGGAGAAAGATGTAAGGCCTGCTTTGCTGGCAGCATAAGCTGCACCATGGGTGTTGGGAGATTTCTTTGCCGTGGCACTTGATATGTTGATGATTGTGCCGCGGTTTTTCTTAAGGCGGTTGATCATAAGCGAACATATTATCATCGGAGCCTCAAGGTTTACGGAGACAATCTCGTGTATCATGGCAGCGCTCAGATTTTCGTGAAGCCCATAATAAGCAGCACCCGCATTATTGATCAATATGCCAAAATCATATTCTTTGCATAATTGTCGGACACAAAGTGCCAGGGCAGATGTATCAGTAATATCTATGGTTATTTCCCTGAAAATCGGGGATGTATATCCTGACGTGCTTCTGGACAAACCTACAACGTTGATGCCGCGCAGATTCAATGCTTTGGCTGTGGCAAGTCCGATTCCGCCCGATGTACCGGTAATAAGAGCTGTCTGCATAATTTGAACCTCTTTTCATATTTCTTATTACAGTATAAATAATATAAGTCCAAAAGTCAAAAGAACCGTTGACGACCGGTTCAAAATAACATATTATTTATTTAGTATGTTTGTGGAGGATATGCAAGTGGAAGAAGAAGTAAAGACAAATAAAAAAAAGATAATAATCATTATGGCGGCGGTCATAGCGGTTGCTGTTGCAGCAGTAATTATCATGATAGTTGTAAGTATTACCGGAAAGCCTAAGGAACTTACGGCTGATGATCATATGAAAAATGCGTCAGCTTTTATGGAAGATAAGGAATACGGCAAGGCGATGTCGGCTTACAACATGGCTCTTGAGGAGAATCCGGAACTTTTAGATGCATATATCGGGATTTCCGGGGTCTATGAGGCAGAAAATAATACGCAGGGAGTTAAGGAAACACTCGCAAAAGCAATAGAAGTAATCAATGATATTGACTGGAGCGATAAGGAAGTACCGGACACGGTCAAAGATATTTATTATAAATATGCGGACATCCTGGTTGCCGAGGGCGACAGTGCTGCGGTACAAAGCATTCTTATGTCGGGAGCTGACATAGTGAAAGGTCTTCTTGACAATTATTCCAATCCTGATTACAAGGTGCATAATGATGCTCCTGTCAGATCCGGTGAGAAAACAGTTCTTTTCGGCATGTATCCCGACAAACGCGTGGAAGCGGACGGACTTACAAAGAGCATAACCGATGCGGAATATGATGACAACGGCATAGCCGAGGTCAAAGGTATCAAATATTTCAGAACCGGTGAAGACGGAAAATACAGTTATTATGTAATGAATGATATTACATGGAGAGTTGTCAGTGAGGACAAGGACAAATGCGTTCTCATGAGTGAATATGCGATAGATGCGGTGCAGTTTAATGATGAATACAGCGATATTGACTGGAATAACAGTTCATTAAGAAACTGGCTTAATAAGACATTTTATGATATTGCATTTAATGATGAACAGAAGAAAAATATGCTTAGTATGACAACGTCATCATCACGTAATCCGGATTATGGTTTGGTGTCCGGAGGCGGAGTTAGTGATATGGTAAGCATTTTCTCGGCTGAAGAATGCAGCGAGGGAGCTAACGGTTTTGCAGGCGACAGAAAAGCGGCAGACAAGGACAGATTGTGTAAGCCTACTGAATTTGCATCGGACAGGGGTGTGTACACAGATACGGACGGATATTGTAAATGGTGGCTCAGAACATGCGGTGTCAATATGGCACTTGAGATGTTTACCAATACAACAGGTGTGTTTGCGTGTGACGGTTACTACGTGATCGGAACGGATATAGGAGTAAGACCTGTAATAACAATATCTGAGGGTTCAATGGTTTCCGAATAAAATTAAAAAATAAAATCCCGTTGACATATCGAACGTTTGTGCTATAATGATTTTACAAACAAATGTTCGATGCGGAGGCGGGATTTTTGAATATATGTGATAACCTTAATATAACGGATAAGCTTGCTATTCTTTCCGATGCAGCTAAATATGATGTCGCATGTACTTCCAGCGGAACAGAGCGTTCCAATAACGGGCGCGGAATAGGAAGTGCCGCAGCATGCGGAATCTGTCACAGCTTTGCCTCGGACGGCAGATGTATCTCTCTTTTGAAGATTCTTATGAGTAATGAGTGCATATATGACTGCCGTTATTGTATTAACAGATCCTCCAATGATGTTGTCAGGACTTCGTTTACACCTGATGAGATATGTACACTCACCATGGAATTTTATAGGAGGAATTATATAGAGGGATTATTCTTAAGTTCCGGTATTGTGAAGAATCCCACATACACGATGGGACTGCTGTATCAGGTTGTATACAGGCTGCGGACCGAATATAATTTCGGAGGATATATACATGTCAAGGCGATACCGGGTGCTGACAGGTCAGTTATAGAGATGACCGGATGGTATGCGGACAGAATGAGTGTGAATCTTGAATTGCCGACTACGGATGGGCTTAAGAGCCTTGCTCCGAATAAGTCCAGACATAATATCCTGACGCCGATGAGACAGATTCAGAACGGGATTAAGGATAATGTGTTGAGATTGAATGATAATCACGTGGCATATGGCAATGGTATTACTTTTAAGGGGTATTGCGGCACCGGAGAATCATTGGCAGAGCGGAATGTTGTTAATTATGGAGTTATGCGTCCGGAACATGACAATGCGCGTTTTGTTCCTGCCGGACAGAGTACACAGATGATAATAGGTGCGACACCGGAGAACGATTATCAGCTGGTAACTGTTGCAGAAGCTTTATATAAGAACTACGGGCTCAAGAGGGTGTTTTATTCGGCATTCGTGAATGTCAATAATGATTCGGCATTGCCTTCCACAGAAGCGGGACCGCCTCTTTTACGGGAGCACAGGCTGTATCAGGCAGACTGGCTGTTACGTTTTTATGGATTTAAGGCATCGGATCTATTATCGGAGGACAGACCTGATTTTAATGTTTTTATCGATCCTAAGTGCGACTGGGCGGTCAGACATCTGGAACAGTTCCCGGTAGAGATTAACAGGGCCGGTTATTATACATTGCTTAAGGTGCCGGGAATAGGTACGAATTCAGCCAGGCGTATTGTTAATGCGCGTAAGAGCGCGAGACTCGATTTTGAAGATATACGTAAGATGGGCGTTGTGCTTAAGCGCGCAGTGTATTTCATTACATGTTCGGGCAGGATGATGTATCAGGGAATAAGGATGAATGAAGATTTTATTGTAAGTAATCTTGCGGATGCGGATATGAATATACGCAGGAGGATAGGGAATCTGACATATAAGCAGATTTCGTTTTTTGATGATGATACGTATGCGGATATAATGCCGGAAGGATTCGTGCAGAATAATTCATATGGTGTTATATCCGGACAGATATAGGTGAGTGGCTATGATAGTATGTTGTTGTGACGGGACAGTCGATGGAATACTTACAGCTGTGTTCGATGCATGGGCAGCAGGCGTGAATGACAGCAGAATCAGTATAGGTAAGGGCAACATAGAATGGTTTGCCGATTATATTGATATAGTTACTGACAGCGCTAAGGCATCACGTGTGGCAGCTAAAGTTATTGCGGTTATGGGATATGATGCATACGAGATGATCTATTTTGCAGCCGTATCCGGGGCGGACGACCGCGGAGATGCAATATTTAAGTTTATACGTAAAGGGCTTCGGGTAGGATGCGGTATAGTGAATGATCTGCATGATAAATACGTTATGCGTGTGTTTGAATTGCACAGAGCGAGTCAGCGTGAATATCAGCACATAAGAGGTTTTTTAAGGTTCCGCGACTGTAAGGGATATCTGATTGCAAGAATAGAGCCGAAGAATAATATTTGCGAGATATTGATACAGTTTTTCGAAGACAGGCTGAAGCAGGAACGTTTTATAATAATCGATGTCGTAAGAGGTCTTGCCGGCGTTCATGACAGTAATGCAAGTTATATGACATACATAGAAGATGATATGCTTGCTATAATAAGAGATAAGGAGATAACGGACGAATTTGGGAAATTATGGAAAGTCTTTGAAGATAACATTGCAATCAAGTCCAGATATAACCCTGGACTGCAAAGGCAGAATCTTCCGCACAGATTTAGGAAATATATGTAATAACAGTTGAAAGTTGCCAGATAATAAGATATAATTATGTACTTGAGTGATTACTGAATTGGGGATATTATGCAACAGGAGGTATAATATATGAGTAAATATGATGTTATAATAATAGGAGCAGGACCGGGTGGAATTTTCACTGCCTATGAGCTCATCAATAACAGACCTGACTGCCGTATCGCGGTATTTGAAGCAGGACATCCTCTGGCAAAGAGAAAGTGTCCGATCGACGGGGTTAAGGTTAAGAACTGTATCCATTGCAAGAGCTGTTCGATTATGAGCGGATTCGGCGGAGCCGGAGCTTTTTCGGATGGTAAATATAATATAACAAATGATTTTGGCGGAACATTATATGAATATATCGGAAGACAGAAGGCACTTGAACTTATGCGCTATGTGGATGATATTAATATGAAGTTCGGAGGAGAAGGAACAAGACTTTTCTCAACCGCCGGAACCAAGTTCAAGAAAATCTGCATGCAGAATAAGCTAAAGCTTCTGGATGCATCAGTACGTCATCTCGGAACAGATATTAATTATGTAGTTCTTGATAACATATATCATGAGCTTAAGGATAAAATTGATTTTTATTTCGATACTCCGGTACAGTCGATAAAAGTGCTGGACAACGGATTTGAAGTAGTATGTGAAGACGATAAGGTTTATGAGTGCGATAAATGCGTGGTTTCTGTAGGCCGAAGCGGAAGTAAGTGGATGGAACATGTATGTCAGGAACTTGATATACCGACAAAGTCCAACCGCGTAGACATAGGTGTGCGTGTTGAACTGCCTGCTGTTATATTTTCACATCTCACGGATGAACTTTATGAAAGCAAGATAGTATACCGTACGCAGCAGTTTGAGGATAATGTAAGAACATTCTGCATGAATCCGAAGGGTATAGTTGTTAATGAGAATACCAACGGTATAATTACCGTCAACGGACACAGCTATGAAGGAGAGGACAGGCAGACGGAGAACACTAACTTTGCACTGCTTGTTGCCAAGCATTTCTCAGAACCGTTCAAGGACAGTAACGGATACGGTGAAAGCATAGCCAGACTTTCCAATATGCTCGGCGGCGGTGTAATTGTACAGCGTTTCGGAGATCTTATAAGAGGAAGAAGAAGTAATGTCAAGAGAATGGAAGAGGGTCTCGTAAGACCTACATTGTCGGCTACACCTGGTGATTTGAGCCTTGTTCTTCCGAAACGTATCCTTGACGGTATTATAGAGATGATATATGCGCTTGATAAGATAGCTCCGGGTACGGCTAATGATGATACGCTTCTTTATGGTGTTGAGGTCAAATTCTATAATATGGAAGTTGAACTTAATGAACATCTTGAATGTAAATATGATGGCATGTATATAATAGGCGATGGCAGTGGTGTGACTCATTCACTTTCGCATGCATCAGCGAGCGGTATATATGTTGCAAGGGATATTTGCGGAATGCACGATTCGGAGGAATCAATTGACTAAGGAACAGATAATAACTACGGCGGCGGCATTAGCTGCCGCTGTTTTAATCTTCACAATAATACTTATGATCAGACGTGCCGTAAGACACAGAAAACTTTCGATAGATGACATGGAAGGACATGAGTTTGAGGCTTTTTGTGCACAGATGCTGGCTTTGGATGGTTTTGATGAAGTAATCACAACGAAAGCAAGCAGGGACTTTGGGGCAGACATATTAGCAAGCAGGGATGGCGTGACATATGCAATACAATGTAAATGCTATTCTGATATGGTTGGAATTAAGTCCGTACAGGAAGTATACGCGGCTAAGGATTTCTATGACCGGATGGTCGGAGTGGTTATGACTAACAGTTATTTTACGGCACCTGCAAAGGAAGCGGCGGACAAGTTAAAGGTTCTCATGTGGGACAGAGACTATATTGCGGACAGAGGATATACAGAATGAATAAGAAAGAAGTAACAAGGCAATTTGCAAAATACGTATCGCAGAACATATTGGGAATGATTGGAATATCATTATATATACTGGCAGATACTTTCTTTATATCAAAAGCGGTCGGAGCAGACGGCATCACAGCCCTTAATCTGGTACTGCCATTGTATAATTTTATATTTGCACTTGGACTTATGATAGGTGTCGGAGCGGCAATCAGGTATTCGGTAGCGGCAAGCCACGGAAGAAATGAAGGCAGGAGCCTCTTTATGAATTCGATAGAATGTGGCATTGTTATAGGAATTATATTTGCAGTTGTCGGAGTAACCATTCCGGACAGGATAATAGGAATCCTTGGCGGAGATGAAGAAATTATTGCTGTGGGAAGCGGATATACAAGGATTTTTATGTCGTTTGCACCTTTTTTCATCTGTAATCATATCTGCAACGCGTTTGTCAGAAATGATAACAGACCCGGCCTTGCAATGCTAGCCACGCTATTAAGCAGTTTGTTCAATATTATATTTGATTATATTCTTATGTTTCCGTGCGGACTTGGAATGGAAGGAGCAGCGCTTGCTACGGCTTTTTCTCCGGTTGTCGGAATCGGAATATGTATGACACATCTTCTTGGCAGAAAGAGTACGATTTCCTTAAGACCGGTAAGACCGTCGGTCAGGAGGATGTTTTATTCATGTCAGGTGGGAGTATCTGCATTTGTGGGAGAAATGTCCTCAGGTGTCATAACAGTTGTGTTTAATTATATCATACTTAACCTGGCAGGTAATTCAGGAGTTGCTGCATACGGAATTATAGCTAATACGGCACTTGTTGCGGTTGCTACACTTAATGGTGTGGCGCAGGGCTCGCAACCTCTTTTAAGTTCGTGTTACGGACGCGGTGAGACGGAGAATATGAACAGACTTGTAAGATTAGCTATGATAACCGCAGTGATAATCGGTACGGTTATATATGTATGTGCGGCGTTTTTTGCACCGCAGATAGCAGGTATATTTAACAGGGATAATGATGCCGGACTTACCCAGATGGCGGTAAACGGAATGCATATATATTTTGCGGGATTCATATTTGCGGGAATCAATATTGTTGGAAGTAATATTTTCAGCTCGGTGGAAAAGGCCAGGCTGGCTTTTGTTACATCGCTTATGAGGGGGTTCATTGTTATAATCGCATGTGCCTTCATCTTATCGGCGATAGCAGGGATGACCGGAGTATGGAGTGCGTATCCGGTATCGGAAGCAATAACGGCCGTCGTCAGTGCTGCGGGAATAATCGGAATATTAAGAAACCGCCAAAGTTCATAAAAAAACAATATATTTTCTAAGAAATCTAATATTTAAAGATAATGACTGCAATGATAGAATTAATACGAAGCTAAATCTTAACATTAAGGAGAACGAAGATGACTAAGAAAAAGATTTTGTCGTTAATTCTGGCATGCATGTTTGTTATTATTGCTGCAGCCGGATGCGGAAAGAAAAACAACACAGGTGATGAGGCTACACAGGCCGGTGAAACGTCAGTTGAAAGTACGGAAGCCGGAAACTCACAGAATACTGAAAAGCCTGATAAATCGTCCGGTAAAAATATCAATGGCACGATACTCCAGTGTTTCGCGTGGTCATTCAATACCATCAGCGAATCAATGGAAGACATAGCTCATGCAGGATATGCGGCTATTCAGACATCCCCTGCCAATGAATGTATTGTCGGCGGTAATGGCGGAATGGAACTTATGGGACAGGGCAAGTGGTATTACCATTATCAGCCTACGGACTGGAAGATAGGAAATTATCAGCTCGGAACCAAAGAAGAATTCAAGGCAATGTGTGAGAAAGCACACAGTTACGGAATCAAGGTTATAGTGGATGTTGTTCCAAATCATACTACAGGCGATGAGAGTGCCGTTTCACAGGATCTGATCAATGCAGTCGGCGGAATCGATAAGCTTTACCATTCAACGGGTAAGGAAGATATAAAAGATTATGCAGACAGAGCTCAGTGTACCTTATACAGTCAGGGTGGCTTGTATGATGTGAATACAGAGAATAAGGCGTTTCAGGACTATTTTATTGAATACCTTAACGAATGTATCGCATGTGGAGCTGATGGATTTAGATATGATACAGCTAAGCACATAGGACTGGAAGATGACCCTAAGGATACAGGTGTTTCCGAAAATAATTTCTGGAAAAGAGTTATTACCGAAATAGATAATGCAGATAATATATTTAATTACGGAGAAGTTCTTCAGGGAGACAATGAAAGGATTGCAGATTATATTGACACGATAGGCGCGGCAACGGCAAGTTCATATGGTTATAAATTGAGAACAGCAATTAAATCAGCCAAAATGGATGCCGGAAATCTTAAAGATTATGCCGTAGGTTCAAGAGATGCATCAACAGTAACATGGGTTGAGTCACATGATACATATACCGGAGAGGAATCAACATCACTTACGGATGAGGATATTAAACTCGGATGGGCATTCCTTGCAGCAAGGGAGAATGGAAACGCACTCTTTTTTGCAAGACCTTACGGAAGCAGCGCGGATAATATGTGGGGCACGATGAACAGAATCGGAGTAGCCGGAAGCTATTTATATAAAGATGCAACGGTAGCGGCTGCCAATCTTTTTAACAAGGCAGTTATCGGAGAAAGCGAGAAATTAAGCAATCCGGATAATGATACATCTGTTATCATGGTTGAAAGAGGAAACAAGGGACTTGTTGTTGTGAACAGTGATTCATCCGATAAGCAGATTAACTGTGAGGTGTCGCTTGCTGATGGTAAATACGTTAACAGAGCAGATAACAGCACGGAATATACTGTTGATGGCGGTAAAATCACGGGAACAATTCCGGCGAGAAGCGCAATAATCCTTTGCAATGACGGATATGAAGAATATGGTACATTGCCGGAAGTTAAGATTGAGGATGGAACATCATGCGTATTTTATGAAGATTCCATTCAGATAACACTTAAGGCATCCAATGCTGACAGTGCGGCATATTCTTTAAACGGAGGTGCCGAGACAGCGTATGCTGACGGTGATAAGATTGAAGTCAAGACAGGAAGCGGTAATACCGCGACACTCAGACTTACAGCAAAATCAGGAAATAACCAGACTGTAATGACATATGTATTTACACATAAGACGGTTAACAGTTCCGGAACCAAAATATATTTTCAGAAACCTGCAGCATGGGCGAATACGGTCAATGCTTATGTATATGATGAGTCATCGTCGGAAGTTAAAGAGAATGCTGCATGGCCGGGAGCTGCGATGACTGATGAAGGCAACGGACTTTACAGTTATGTGCTTGAGAATGACTGGAGTGCTGCTCTCGTAATTTTTAATGACGGATCAAATCAGTATCCGGGAATGATGGAACCGGGCCTTACCATAGAGAATAATAAGAAATATACAGAAGAATAAAGCGTAATACCGGCAACGCAAACGGTAGCGCAGATATATAATATTCCCTTGTCCAGTGGTTTGATAAATCATGGACAAGGGATTTTTTATCAATAATCGACAAAAGAATTTGTTAAATATTCACAATATTACTATGCTGTATTGACGAAAATATGTGAAAGTGTTATACTCAAGCTATGGAGAGCGCAACCGTTTGCGCATGTAAGCATTTATAATCTTTGGAGGTATTTTATGAAGAGTATTGTAAGAAAGGCAACGGCTGTCGGATTGGCGGCGGCAATGGCAATTGGTTCAATGGCGTTGTCGCCCGTAAAGGGTTCCCAGAATGTAATGTTAGGCAACGGAGATTTTGAAACAGGCACGGCTGACGGATGGAATCTGAGCTGGGACAGTGCGGAAGTGGCGGTAAACCAGTATGCGTCAAATAACACAACATATACGCTTACATTACCGTGGTATGAGGCTGATACGGAAGTGAGCGCATCTTATACAACGGGTACACTTGATGCCGGCACATACAAAGTTTCGCTTGATATATCCGGAGCAGAAATGAATTCAGGACTTAAGCTGTCGGTAAATGCAGCTGATGGAACACAACTTTATACATCCGATGCCATAACAACGACAGGATGGGATGCATGGCAGACAGTTACATCCGACGAGATCGTTCTTGATGCACAGGGTGCGGTTACGGTTACGCTTGGCGGAACAGAAACAGCAACATATTGGGGAAATATCGATAATCTTGTGATTGAGAAGACTGACGGAGATACTGAAGAAGCAGACACGACTGTTGATGCGGATATCTTTGTCAAAAAAGTAAAGGGATTATCGGATGATTTTATTACAGGAGTGGATGTGTCATCTTATATCTCTGAAATAGAATCGGGTGTTGTATACTATGATTGGGATGGCAATGCGCTGGATAAACAAGGATTTTTCAATCTCCTTGCTGATTCCGGTGTTAACTGGATAAGAGTCAGAGTATGGAATAATCCTTATGACGCAAACGGAAACGGATATGGCGGTGGTGATAATGACCTTGATAAAGCTATTGAAATCGGAAAGCTTGCGACTAATGCGGGAATGAAGGTACTTGTTGATTTCCATTACTCCGATTTCTGGGCAGATCCGGCTAAACAGAAAGCTCCGAAGGCATGGAGCAGCATGAGCCTTACAGAAAAGGAAACAGCACTTTACAATTACACATATGACTCATTAACAGCAATAAAGGCTGCCGGAGTTGATGTTGGAATGGTGCAGGTTGGAAACGAAACCAATAACGGTATGTGCGGCGAAACAGATATGACATCCAAGTGCGCTTTGTATAACAAAGGAAGCGAGGCTGTCAGAGCGGTCGATGCCAATATACTTATAGCGCTGCATTTTACTAACCCCGAAAATGCCGGAAGCTATGCCTCGATTGCAGGAAAGCTGGCATCCAATAATGTTGATTATGATGTTTTTGCATCATCATATTACACATATTGGCATGGAACAATGTCCAATCTGACATCGGTACTCAAAAATATTGCCGATACATACGGCAAGAAAGTTATGGTTGCCGAAACATCATATGCATATACAATGCAGGATGGAGACGGACATGAAAACACAATTAAAAATTCAGCAACGGATCTTGTAAGCGGATACAACGCAACAGTACAGGGACAGGCAAATGTTGTCAGGGATGTAATTCAGGCTGTTGCGGACATCGGAAGTGCCGGAATAGGTATGTTTTACTGGGAACCTGCATGGATTCCTGTTAAATATGCTTATGAGAACGGAGAGGTATCACAGGATATACTTACATCAAATAAAACAATATGGGAAAGCAAAGGATCAGGCTGGGCATCAAGCTATGCCGTTGAATATGATCCGGATGATGCAGGAGTATGGTATGGCGGAAGTGCATGGGACAATCAGGCTATGTTTGATTTTGCAGGAAAACCATTAGCCTCACTCAATGTGTATAAATATGTCAGAACCGGTGCAAAGACAACTGTTAAAGTAGATTCGGCCGAAGCTCTTAATGTAGAAATCAATGCCGGAGATGCACTTACACTTCCGGATAGGGTTATTGTTTATTATAATGACGGAACTACCGGAGAAGGAAATGTAACATGGGATACCAATGGCACTGACGTATCTACATTAGAAGAAGGCACATATGTATTTTACGGAACAATTCAGGGATGTGATATAAAGGCTGTCTTAAATGTCAATGTAAAAGCACATAATTATGTGGTCAATCCAAGTTTTGAAGATTCTGACAGAAGCATGTGGGTTATCTCAGGAGATGCGGATGCAACAGATTACCAGAATAAATCAGCTGATGCAGCAAGCGGAGATTATTCGCTTCATTTCTGGAAGGGTAGTGATTATGCATTTGACGTATCTCAGACAATAACCGGTCTTAAACCCGGAACATACAGATTTACAGTTTCAGCACAGGGCGGAGATGCAGCCGGTGCAGTTAATGCAATCTATGCCGTATCATCAGGTGTAAGACAGGACGCTTCATTTGAACTTGTGGGATGGACCACATGGCAGAATCCTGCTATTGAAGAAATTGTTGTAGGTGAAGACGGAACCGTTACAATCGGCGCAGCACTTTCACTCCCATCCGGCGCGTGGGGAACACTTGATGACTTCACACTTACACTTGTAAAGGCATCTGATGAAGATAATGACAAGCCCTCAGATGAAGATAATGATAAACCATCAGGTGACAACGACACACCCTCGGGTGACAACAGTGGTAACGGCAGTGGTGATAACAGTGGCGATAACAGCGGCGATAATGGCAGCGGTAATAATAAACCGGAAGAGAAAAATCCGGATGTAGGAGCCGGCGATGGCATACTGTTTAAGCTTGTTATAATGCTTGGTGCGGCTGTTGTGACAGTTATGATTACAGGCAGTAAAATTTATAAAAAATCTGTAAAGATGTCAAAATAGTATTGACCTTAACCTTACTTCAGGTGCTATACTCTGATAAAGAATAACCAAGGAGCACTTGAAATAATGGATAGAAAGAAATATTCAAAAAGAAAAGTGATAATACCGGCTGCTTTGTGTGCGGCGGTTATCGTGACAGTGGCTGCAGTCCTTTTTGGTGCAGACTCCTACAGAAATCATATCAGAAAGAAAGTGCTTTCATATGAGCAGGAGACCAATGAACAGGGAATTGCGCAGTATATGGACGATAACCCATACTTCGCCACGAAGCAGCCGGGTTTTGCATACAGAGAACCTGATGTCATAAAATATTATTCAGGAGTAACAGATACATACAGACACGCAACCGTAATCCTGCCGGATAATTATGACGATGATAAAAAATATCCTGTGTTGTATCTTCTGCACGGACTAGGAGGCAGTCATAAAACATGGATCAATAAGGACGCGGATGTTATAATCCATAATCTCAATTATTTTAATAATGTTCCGGATATGATTGTTGTGCTTCCCAACAGTGAAGTAAATAAAGAAGAAGATGCCGATGATCTGCCGATAGAGGAACGAATTGCAGTATATGATAAAACAGAAGAAGACCTGATCAATTATCTTATGCCGTATATTGAGGAGAAATATTCTGTTAAAACCGGGCGGGATAATACTGCAATAGCGGGAAATTCCATGGGTGGCCGTAACACTATATACATTGCTTTCAAACATCAGGATATCTTCGGATATGCCGGGGCATTTTCAACAGCGGGTGTTGTTAAAGGAGAATCAAAGAAAACGGTTATGTATCCGCTTTTGGATGACCTGGTGATTGACCCGGAGTATGGAGGGTTTAAGCTTCTTATGTTAGAGGTGGGCAACGAAGATAATGTGTGCGGATGGGTGACATATGATCTTGACCGGATGATGACCGAAAAAGGGATCGAACATATATTTTACGATACGACTGGCGGACACCAGACAAAGGTATGGCAGAATGCACTTTATAATTTCTGCTTAAGGCTTTTTACCAATGATAATAAATAATCCTTGCTTTTTTTTGATAAATGAGTTATATTATATCCGTGTTTAAGACAGGTGACACAAAATATACATATTTGTGGATATTTTTATTTTCAAGGAGGGATTTGTTATGTCTAGAAAGTCAACCGGAGTCAAGCAGACAGTTAAGTTTACAGCGGCTAAGGCAGCTGAAACGGTTAAAGAAGCAGGAAACACAGTTAAGGAAGTCGCAGCCAAGACAGCTGAGGCTGCCAAAGAGACAGTTAAAGTTGCTTCAGAGAAAGCTGCAGAGGTTAAGGAAACAGCTAAGGAAGAGTCTAAGAAAGTTGCTGATAAGGCAACAGAGACTAAAGATACAGTTAAGAAAGCAGTTAAGAAGACTGCTGCTAAAGTTACAGAGAAGAAGAATGAACTTGTATCAGAAGTATATGTTCAGTTCGCAGGACAGGAAGCTAAGGTTGATGCAGTGATTGAAAGAGCTACACAGGCTTATGTTGCAGACGGACACAGAGCTTCATCAATTAAGTCTCTTCAGGTATATCTTAAGCCGGAAGAGTCAGCAGCATATTATGTAATTAACAGCAAATATGCCGGAAAAGTTGATTTGTTCTAAATTATATAGTAACCGACACAGAACCGCCTCTTCATACCGGAGGGGCGGTTTTTTTGTACTTGACTTTTTACAATGATATTATAAAATTGAATATATCACATTATTGAAACGAGAGGTTTTTAAGATGAGTAAAGTTATATTGACGGGTGACAGACCTACCGGACGCCTTCATGTAGGACATTATGTAGGTTCACTTAAGAGACGTGTGGAATTACAGAATTCGGGTAAGTTCGATGATATATATATTATGATTGCGGATGCACAGGCACTTACCGATAATGCCGATAATCCGGAAAAAGTAAGGCAGAATATAGTAGAGGTTGCACTTGACTATCTGGCATGCGGACTTGACCCGGCTAAGTCGGTACTTTTTATACAGTCAATGGTTCCGGAACTTACAGAATTGTCATTCTATTATATGAATCTTGTGACAGTGTCGAGACTTCAGCGTAATCCTACAGTTAAGTCAGAGATACAGATGCGTAATTTTGAGGCAAGCATTCCGGTCGGATTTTTCACATATCCTATAAGCCAGGCGGCAGATATTACAGCATTTAAGGCGACGACTGTTCCTGTAGGAGAAGACCAGATGCCGATGATTGAACAGACAAGGGAAATAGTTCATAAGTTTAATATGGTATATGGTGAGACACTTGTAGAACCGGAAATTCTTCTTCCGGAGAATAAGGCATGTTTAAGACTTCCGGGCACGGACGGTAAGGCTAAGATGAGTAAGTCACTCGGTAACTGCATATATCTTTCGGATACGGAAGAAGATGTCCGCAAGAAGATTATGTCAATGTTTACCGACCCTAATCATCTTCGTGTGGAAGATCCGGGACAGGTTGAAGGCAACCCTGTATTTATATATCTTGATGCCTTCTGCAAGCCTGGACATTTTGAAGAGTTTCTTCCTGAGTACAAGGATCTGGATGAACTTAAAGCACATTACAGCCGGGGCGGACTTGGCGATGTTAAAGTTAAGAAGTTCCTTAACAATGTAATACAGTCGGAACTTGCACCGATTCGTGAACGTCGTAAAGTGTGGGAGAAGGATATACCTGCTGTATATGACATTCTCAAAGAAGGCAGCCGTAAAGCAGAGGCTGTGGCAGCCCAGACACTTGCTGAGGTAAGGGCATCCATGAAGATTAATTATTTCGATGATGGTGCACTTATTAAAGAACAGATAGAAAAATATAGATAATAAAAAGCCGTTGGTTTAAATGCCAACGGCTTTTAAAATATTATTTGTCGCGTTTAAGCTTTTTGCGGCAGTCCAGACCGCTGTTATATGAATTGTTGCATAACATCTCAAGAATTGCCGGAGAATTATCTTCAATGACTTCAAATGCATCATCAAGTGCATCGGCCATCTTGATCATATACGAAGCATATTTGGATGCAGCGGATTCCATTATTTCAAAAACAGACTCCGTACTGCAATTTTCCTTATCCCATGGGTTAGCCCAGCGCTCATGTGAGAGGTTGCATGGATCATCCACATGCTTGACCTCATTGATCAGTAATGGAGAAATAATATTATATCCAAGCGTACGTTTTTCGATGAATTGGATAATATTATGCTTGTATGTCTTTTCGTCTATGAGCATGGAACTTTCAATTTTAAAACTTACCATGGCAGCTTTGATCAGCCTGGTAGTCACATTAATATTGTATGTGGCAAGTATGGCAATGCTAAGGATCCTGGCAATAACACTGCGCTCACGGGGTGAAAGCCTTATACATGAAGAATGAGGGAAATCCGTCTGGTGTTTTTTCTTATATTTCCAGAGAACTTCTCTGTCTATATCGGTTTCAATTGCAAAATGCTCGCCGAGCGTGCGGTTGGAAATCGAAGTGCCGACTCTTGAATATACATAAGGATGCATCGCCGTATCCAGAAGATAGTGACCCATAAATCCCTCGATATATGCGAAAGCGGTCTCATAGTCCTGATGCCTTGTAAGAGATGAAACTGACGCTATCAACTGTCTGAAAAATTCGTTGGTCTTCTTCTTGTGCATGATATTGGCAATATTCGGCTTGAAACCAAGTGAGGACGGCATAAAATAGTAAAATAAATCCGGCCCCTGAAGCCCGAGACAATACGCCTGCCTGTTGCGATACACTATATCGTGAATATCACTGTTATCAATCTGCTTATAAGCATTAACACCGAAAATATAATGAGTTACAAAACCCGGCATATGTAACACCTCCTGTCACCCTAACATTATAGCCATTTCGAAAAAAAAGTAAACATTAAAAGATAAAGGTTTATTTTCGGTTAAAAATAGTGTAATATATCGTTGTAAGAGTGTGTGGATACAGGAGGGAAAATGGAAACAACCGGAAAACATAACGGCAAAAAAGTTATGGCAATTATCGGAATATCGTTTGTTGTAGTGATAAGACTTATAATCATGGTAGTGACAGGCGGAATAATTTTTGACGATATTTCACAGAGTACATCCGGTAAACCGGATGACAAGGTCGATTATACTGTTATGGTATATATGATAGGTTCAGATCTTGAAAGTGATGCGGCCTGTGCAACCGAAGATATCAATGAAATGATCGAATCCGGGATAGGCGATAATGTGACTGTCGTACTTCAGACCGGAGGTACGAAGGAATGGCATAATAATAAAGTGACCGGAGGAGAGACACAGCGTTTTGTCATCAGGAATAAAGAAATAACTGAGAAAGAGAATCTTGGCAGAACAAGTATGGTGGACAAATCAAGTGTATCTGATTTTATAACATGGGCAGCCGGAAATTGTCCGGCCGACAGATACAGCCTGATTTTCTGGAATCATGGCGGCGGAGCAGCTATGGGATTCGGATATGATGAATATTTCACGGATGATGAACTGATGCTTGATGATGTCGCGTGGGCACTTAATGATGCGGGCATACATATGGATTTCATCGGATTCGATGCATGCCTGATGGCCGGAATTGAGACTGCAGCAGCTGTTTCAGATTATGCCGGTTATCTTGTTGCATCAGAGGAGACTGAACCCGGAGGCGGCTGGTTTTACACAGACTGGCTCAATGCCTTGGATGATAATCCGGATATGGCGGCAGCTGATATCTGTAAAATGATTGCGGATGGATATATCAATAACAACGAGGATGATAATTGGGACGTAAAGACAATGTCGGTTATTGATTTGAGCGGTATTTCCGATGTTCAGGAGAAACTTGCTGTATATATGACGAGGTCGCTTGACAGTCTGGAAAATAATGGATATTATAAGATACTTGAAGCCAGAAGCAATACAAAATCATACGGAGAAGAAGAATATGATCAGATAGACATAAAGGATTATGTTAAAAGACTTGATGTTGAAGGTTCGGATGATTTACTGCGTGCTCTGGATAAAGCGGTAGTATATAATGTAAGCAACATTGACGAGGCCTGCGGACTTTCAATGTATTACCCGTATATGTATCTTGATGCATACCAGAATACGGCAGATCATCTTGGAGATGTGTTAGGATATAGTGAATATGAGAAGTTTTTTGATGTTTTTGCCAATATTGTCGCTTATACGTCACAGGAAAATGACTCGATTGGAGGATTTTTCGGCTGGCTTTTTGACGATAACGATTATGAACAATATGACTGGTATGATGCATCTGTCGGAGAAAAATATGTTGCGCAGACAGAGCAGCTTACGCAGGATGACCTGAAACTTGATTATGAAAACGGACATTATCTGTTAAAACTCAGTGACAGTCAGTGGGATCTTGTATCACAGTTAAAACTGCAGGTATTGCTTGATGACGGTTCGGGATATATTGACCTTGGTATGGATAATGTGTATGATTTTGATGATGACGGTAATCTTATTGTCGATTTTGATTACACATGGGTTGCATTAAACGGAACGATAGTACCGTTCTATGCGCAGGAAGAAGGAACCAAGACGGACGGTGAGGAATATTCATATGGATATGTGCCGGCAGTTCTTAATAACAAAACAGATATCAAAATAATGGTTTACTGGGATAACAACAATAATAAGAACGGCAAAGCTGTCGGATATTATATTGATTCGGAAGATGATATATCCTCATTCCCTTCAAGAAGCATGATTGATTTTGAGAAGGGAGACGTTATCCAGTTCTATTATGATTATTATGATTATGACGGGAATTTTGTAAAAAGTTATTATTATTCGTCAGGTGACAAAGATGCGGTGATTACATATGACGGAGAAATAAATGTGTCATATGATTATGTGGCCGAATATGATGCTGTCATAAGTTATAATATCGAGGATATTTATCTTAATAAATACCGTACGGAATTCGTTTCTGTACAATATGATGAATAAAAACAAACCGGAGGACATGATGAAATACAAAGTACTTGCATTTGACATAGATGGGACACTGACCAATTCGCGTAAGGAGATAACGCCTGAGACCAGGGCTGCGATACTCAGGGCAGCAGATATGGGCTGCACGATTGTAATCGCTACAGGCAGGCCACCGCAGGGAGTCGTCAGATACGTTAATGAACTGGAACTTCCGGATAAAGAAGGATATGTTCTTGCGCTTAACGGAGGTCTCCTTGAGAACTGCAGTACGGGTACGGCGATAAGCAGGACCTTTCTCCCTATGGAATATTATCATGAGATATGTGCGATTGCAAAAGAATATAAGGTCAACATTATGACATATCAGGGAGATGATGTAATATCTGAGAATACAGATGACAAATATATTGAAATAGAATCAAGGATTAACGGACTTGGTGTTAAACAGGTCGATAATCTTGAAAAGTATCTCACATTTGAAGTGCCTAAATTCCTCATGCTCGGAGACGGAGATTACCTTGCCGAGGTTGAGAAAAAAGTACACGCAAGGCTTTCTGACAGGTTGGATGTTTATCGTTCGGAACCATTTTTCCTTGAAGTACTTCCGAAGGGAATCAATAAGGCTGCAACTCTTGAGAAATTATTAAATCATCTTGGCTGCAGACGAGAGGAACTGATGGCTTTTGGAGACGGATATAATGATATATCCATGCTTAAATACGCCGGAATGGGCGTTGTGATGGGCAATGCCAACGACACCGTAAAAAAAGAAGGCGATTACATTGCACCTTCTAATAATGAGAATGGTATTGTTGATGTGCTGAACAAATTTGTGCTTGACTAGAATACTTTAATGCGTTAAAATTTTATTACGTGAAAGTCATTATCACAAAAGGAGACCGGATATGAGTAAGAATATAAGAACCGAAGAAGTTGACCATCTTTTTGATGCAATATTATGTCTGAAGGATAAGGAAGAGTGCTACGCTTTTTTTGAAGATGTGTGTACGGTAAATGAACTGCTTTCAATCTCACAGAGATATGAAGTTGCCAAGATGCTTCGCGAGAACAGCACATATCGTGATATTGCCGATAAGACGGGGGCATCCACCGCGACGATAAGCCGCGTCACCCGTTCGCTTAATTATGGATGCGACGGATACGATATGGTTTTTAAGAGATTATACGAGAATAAATAATATTAAAGGATACCCTTGATGGATATCCTTTTTATTATTTCTTATGGGTTTCTTTGGATGCCGGAGATTTGGCTGGAGCTTTGACCGGAGCCTTAGCCGGTTGTTCTTTCTTGGCCTTGCGCTCTGCTTCTTTATGTTCCGACTTCTCCTTGTCGGAGACAATAGTGTCAATAAGTCCTTCGATTATCTGTTTCTTAAGAAAAACATCAAATCCGAGCATGCATATCATGGAGAATTTCTGCAGGAATTCGCGGTCCTGCTTATTCTTCACATCGTTAAAATGCTCTTTATCAACTTCAAGCTTAGCTTCGATGTCGGTGTTTATCGTGGAAAGCTGCGATTTAATAGTGTTAAAAACTTCAGTATACACGTCTTCCATGCTTATCTTGCCGGAGTTGCCTGCCGGTTCAAAAAATTTATCGGTCAATGGATTTAACATTGCCTGAATTTCGCTTATGGAAAGTATATTCTTGAAATAATATATAAAAATAAGAACAATCATATGCTCTTTGGAATACTTCTTCTTAACCGGCGGCGGCAGCAGATTATTCTTGGCGTAGTTGTTTATCATTGTCTTGGTTAGGATCTTATCGTCCGATTTAATCTTGGAATCGGATAAGTGGGTATTCATAAAGGTGGTAACCTGATCCATATATAAATCTATGTTAGGAAATTCACCCGGCTTCACATAGTCAATCTTAGTGAGCTCACGAAGAAGGCGGGTATAAAGATCCGTTGTTGAATCTGCCATAATATATGTCCTTTCAAATCGCAGTATGTGTACTGCCTTACCCTATTATATAGTATTGCAAACCATATGACAAGAAAAATAAAATATTCGTGACAGAAACGGGGGAATATGTTATACTTACATTAATTGTAAAAAGCCCGGATATATGGGCGCATATTTTTAACCGCAGGAGGTAAGAGGCAATGGGTATTATTTCCAGATTCAAGGACATTATGTCCGCTAACATTAACGCACTTCTTGATAAGTGTGAGGATCCGGAGAAGATGATTGATCAGTACATGAGAAATCTTCAGAGTGATTTGGGAAAGGTTAAAGCAGAGACAGCATCTGTTATGGCCGATGAGCAGAGAGCCAAGAGAGAACTCGATGAGTGTACGGCAGAGATTAATAAGCTTCAGGCTTACGCAGAGAAGGCAGTTGCAGCAGGTAATGACGATGATGCAAGACAGTTTCTTGCCAAGAAGCAGACACTTGTTACCAAGCAGCAGGCATTCCAGCAGACATATACACTTGCAGCCGATAATGCTGCCAAGATGAGACAGATGCATGATAAGCTTGTTAATGATATTAACGAGCTTGATTCAAGGCGTGACACCATTAAGGCTAAGATGAAGGTTGCCAAGGCTCAGCAGACAGTCAATAAGATGACATCTGGCATGGGTAAAGCAGAGAACAGTCTTTCAGCATTTGACAGAATGGAAGCTAAGGCTGACAGAATGCTTGATGAGGCCAATGCAATGGCAGAACTTAACACAGCAGGCGCTGACAACAGCATCAAGGATCTTGAAGACAAGTATAAGGTATCAGCTCCGGCAGTTGATGATGAACTTGCAGCTATCAAGGCTAAGATGGGTATGTAATTTATTGATCTGAATATGATATAAGACCGGAGGGTGTCCTGTGGACACCCTCTTTAAGACTTTATTAATAAGAGAGGAAGAATTATGGGACTTTTTGGCGGACGTATGTCCAATGTCGTAGAATGGGTTGAGAACTCAGAAGATATAATTTTTTATAAATGGCCTGAGCCACAGTTGAAGAAAGGGTGCCATCTTGTGGTGCGCCCGGGACAGAATGCAGTATATCTTGTGAACGGACGTATTGAGGGAATATTTGAAGATGAAGGATGCTTCGATATTGATGTTGATAACAGATCCAGGTGCGAGGTTCTGTTTGTCAATACGAAGGAACTCACGATTAAGTGGGGAACACAGAGCCCGGTAACGATTCCGGTGCAGGGATTTGCAACCGGTCTTCCGATACGCGCTTTCGGTACATTCGGGTGTAAAGTATCAGATTATATTGCTGCCATGGATAAATATGCCGGGGTGCGGACTGTATATACCACAGACGATCTGCGTGACCGTGTGGTGTCCGTTCTGGGAAGCCTTCTTATGAAGTGGATTACGAAGGAAGGCAGGGATATATTTAATCTTCAGATGAATGCGAAAGAAATCGCGGCAGGCATTAAAGAAGACCTTGATATGGAATTGTTTAAGGACGGAATCAGCATAACATCTTTTACGATTTCCAATTTCAGCTATCCGGCAGAAGTGCGACAAGCGCAGATTAATGCAGGATTTGGTAATGTTAATAATCAATAGGAAATAATAACATGAGTATATATGACAGATTGAATGAACAACAGAAGAAAGGCGTATTTACGACCGAGGGCCCGGTGCTTTTACTTGCCGGAGCGGGCTCCGGCAAAACAGGTGTCATCACACACAGAATAGCTCATCTTATAGATGACTGTGACGTTAATTCATACAATATTCTGGCAATCACGTTCACTAATAAAGCTGCCAGAGAGATGAGAGAGAGAGTTGATGACCTGGTCGGATGCGGAGCTGATGCGGCGTGGATAATGACATTCCATGCAGCTTGTGTGCGGATATTGAGACGTTTTATTGACCGGCTCGGATATGGAACTAATTTTACTATATATGATACAGATGACCAGAAAAGTCTTATGAAGGAAGTCTGCAAGAGCATGGATGTGGATACCAAGGTCTACAAGGAGAAAATGCTCCTTAGCAGAATATCCGCGGCGAAGGATGAATTGGTAACGCCGGATGAGATGTATACGCGGGCAAACAATGATTATACGCAGATGCGCATTGCAGAAGTTTACAGAGTATATGAGGATCGCCTTAAGAAGAACAATGCGGTTGATTTTGATGATATAATCAATCTTACTGTTGAACTATTTGAGAAGAATGATGATGTTCTGGATTATTACCAGGAGCGTTTTAAATACATAATGGTGGATGAATATCAGGATACCAATACAGCACAGTTTAAATTAGTAAGCCTTTTGGCACGCAAGTACCATAATCTCTGTGTTGTGGGTGATGATGACCAGTCAATTTATAAATTCCGCGGTGCCAACATACGCAATATTCTTAATTTTAAAGAGTATTTTCCGGAAGCGGAGATTATCAAACTCGAGCAGAATTACCGCTCTAAGAGCAATATACTTGATGCGGCCAATGCCGTTATTAAGAATAACTCCGGCCGTATGGACAAAAGCCTTTGGACCGAGCAGGATGCCGGCGATAAGATAGCTTTTAATGTATATGAGACCGGTTATGCCGAGGCGGAAGGAATTGCATTCGGAATAGAGAAGAATATTAATGACGGATATGCATATAATGATTGTGCTATCCTTTATAGGACCAATGCGCAGTCGCGTGCGATAGAGGAGAAACTTCTTGGGCATAATATACCTTATCGTATATATGGTGGTATCAATTTCTACTCCCGCAAGGAGATAAAGGACATTCTGGCATATTTAAAAACAATCGACAATGGAATGGATGAGATAGCGGTAAGACGTATCCTCAATGTTCCGAAGCGTGGAATCGGCGCAACAAGTGTCGGTAAGATACAGGCATATGCCGATGAGCAAAATATTGGTTTTTATGAAGCACTTAAACAGGCCGAGGATATTCCGGGTCTTGGAAGAAGTGCATCTAAGATAACTCCTTTTACCGATTTGATAAGGCTGTTCCGCGCGGAATTGCACGAGTTGTCAATTGTCAGGCTTATTAACGATATTATCGAGAAAACAGGATATATGGATTATCTTGCCGAGAATGACAGCCCGGAGGAAGTTGAGGAAAGGCGTGCTAATATAGACGAACTCATATCCAAGGCGGCGACATACGAGGACGGAGAGGAGACACCGACTTTGTCGGGATTCCTTGAAGAAGTTGCGCTTGTTGCTGACATAGACAATATGGATGACAACAATAATGTAGTATCTCTTATGACACTTCACAGCGCCAAAGGTCTGGAATTTCCGATAGTATATCTTGCAGGCATGGAGGATGGACTTTTTCCGAGTTATATGTGTATTGATTCAGATGATCCTTCTGAACTTGAGGAAGAAAGAAGACTGTGCTATGTGGGAATTACGAGAGCCAAGCAGAAACTCATCATGAGTGCGGCCAAGGTGCGTATGGTGCGCGGTGAGACGCATATGAATAAGGTATCACGATTTATATCTGAAATACCTGCGGAACTCATGGTTAACAGCACACAGGGACCGGCCCATAAGATACTTACATCCGACGGGACGGACAAGGATCATTTCCATCTTCCGCCGCGTAAAGCCGGTGAATCCAGATTTCAGTCCTTCCAGCATGATGTACTTAAGGAAGATATATTCGATAAGAAACCGTCAGCAGGCAATGTAGGACTCGGATACGGCATAGGCGATAAGGTACGTCACATCAAATTCGGAACGGGTATGGTTAAAGAAATCAAGAACGGTGGCAGGGATTATGAAGTTACGGTTGATTTTGAAAACGGTGGTACCAAGAAGATGTTCGCATCATTTGCCAAATTACAGAAAATTTGATTTTTGTGAAAAATTAATATATTTTCTATGGTAAAATCGAACTTTTTGTGATAAAATAAATATAATATTTTTAGTTAGTGGTCCGAAGGGGGCACGGAAAGGATTGAACTATGAAGAAGATTAATGAACTTATTGCAGATTCCAGATTCTATGATTATTTCAAACCGGCAGCCGTTACAGAGGAACCGGAATGCAAGTGCAAGAATAAGGTATTGAAGATTTTTGCAATCGTTGGCGTTGTAGCCGCAGTAGCCGGAATCGCATATGCATTGTACAGATATTTTAAGCCGGACTACCTCGAAGATTACGAGGACGACTTTGAAGACGACTTCGATGATGCAGACGATTTTGAAGAAGAATAATTGATTCTGAACAGTGAATTTACAAGAGTGGGGATTGGTTACCTATAATCCCCACTCTTATATTGATTAAGAACAGTGGTATGGAGGCTGATATGAATAAGAAGGCAAGGAATGAACTTATCCGTGTTATTATCGGACTTGTCATGATTGCGGCAGGAGTAGGACTTTTTATATCTAAGACCAGCGTTAGTACAGAACTTTTGTCATTTGGCGGCGTGTATTCGTGGTGGATAACAGTGCTTGTGATTCTTCCGCTTGCAGCCGGAATAGTAATGCTTATAGTCAAACCGCATCTGATGGCTTCTAAGATTGTGGCCATAGCGGGCGCAGTGGTAATCGTGACTGCGATTCTGATAAATACAACGATTATAATCGAGAAGGACATTTCCACATTTGAGTGGATAATTTACGGAGTCCTTTTATTAGGCGGAATAATAGTATGCCTTTCGGCACTTTTTATAAAAAAACGAAATAAATAGAGGGGAACGGGCAATATGAAAAAAGGTCAGGAATACACAGGAACAGTTGCGTCGGTAGATTTTCCGAATAAAGGCAGAGTAATCTGCGAGGACGGAACAGTCACGGTCAAGAATGTAATACCGGGACAGAAAGTGCATTTCATTATTAATAAGAAGCATGGAGACCGATGCGAGGGCAGGCTTTTGGAAGTGATTGAAAAATCACCGCTTGAGTGTGCCCCGGATTGTTGTGCCCATTTTGGCATATGCGGAGGTTGCACATACCAGAGCATTCCTTACGAGGAGCAGCTTAAAATAAAGGCAGCCCAGGTAAAATCAATGCTTGATGAAGCGGCAGAGGATTATGTTTTTGAAGGAATAACAGGAAGCCCGATAACCCGTGGTTACCGCAATAAGATGGAGTTTTCTTTTGGCGATGAATATAAGGACGGACCGCTTTCTCTCGGCATGCACAAAAGGGGCAGTTTCTACGACGTCACTGCAGTTGATGAATGTAAGATAGTGGATTCCGACTACCGCGCTATTCTCAGCGCAAGCCGCCGCTATTTTGCCGCGAGCGGACTTAAGTTCTATCATAAGATGCGCCATGAGGGTTATCTTCGTCATCTTCTGGTGCGCAAAGCACATAAGACCGGCGAGATAATGATTGACCTGGTGACTTCGACCCAGGAATCCCCGGACCTTCAGGAATATGTCAAGCTCCTTCTGGATCTTAAGCTTGACGGAACAATAACCGGTATTCTCAATACACATAATGACAGTCTGGCCGACACGGTTCAGAATGACGGAACCGATATTTTATACGGCCGCGATTACATATACGAGGAGCTTCTGGGCTTACGTTTCAAAATTACGCCTTTTTCGTTCTTTCAGACCAACACGCTTGGCGCTGAGGTCCTTTATTCCAAGACGCGTGAATATGTCGGAGAGCTTAAGAATAAGGTCGTGTTCGACCTTTACAGCGGCACCGGTACGATTGCACAGGTGATGGCACCTGTTGCTTCCAAGGTTGTCGGTGTTGAAATCGTGGAGGAGGCCGTTGTGGCTGCGCGCGAGAATGCACATTTTAACGGTCTTGACAACTGTGAATTCATAGCGGGGGATGTCCTTAAGGTTGTCGGAAATCTCACGGACAAGCCCGATATAATCATACTCGATCCGCCTCGTGATGGAATCCATCCGAAAGCAATCGGCCCGATTATCGATTTCGGCGTCGATACGATAGTCTATGTGTCCTGCAAGCCTACAAGCCTTGCGCGTGACGTGAAGATATTTGAAAGCCGTGGGTATAAGCTTGTGAAGGCATGCTGCGTGGACATGTTCCCGGGAACCGGAAATGTGGAAACGGTTGTCTTACTTTCCAAGGGCGCTGAGCAAAGGTCCCGTGGACCTTTGCTCAGCGCGGACCGAAGTGGAACGGAGAATGGTCGACAGTAGAAAAGTGAAGGTGGATTTCTCTTTAGAGGGTATGGATTTATCTGAATTCGAGGGAAAAGCAACTTATGCTCAGGTGAAGGAGTATATCCTTAGTGAGTCTGGTCTAAAGGTGTCATCGCTTTATATCGCACAGGTGAAGAAAAAATGCGGAATTGAGACTGGAGAGAATCATTATTTGCCTAAGTCAGAAAAAGCAAAGCAGCCTCACGTAACTCCTGAAAAGGAAGAAGCTATTATGAAGGCGTTTAAGCATTTTGGAGTAATATAGAAAGCTTTGTGTGTTTGAGGAAAATAATGATGATAGAATTTTGAGATTTTGAATTTGCAGAATGTCAGTATGGAAATCTGAAATTAAGTGCCACAAACCGTGAACAATAATGTAGTTTCAATTATCAAGGTGGAGAAGACATGTTTGTAGACGAAATATGGGATTTAAAGAGTCTAAATATGGGTCGTGAATTGGAGATAGCTGGTGAATTTATTTATGATTCAGCAAAAAAGACTATGTCCATCAGCGGATTGAATAATACATATGAGATCAACATCATCTTATATACTGGTGCTGTAGGCATAGAAAGACTGCAAAAAATATATCTTTGTCTTGTGGCGCAGAATCCAACAGATATAAGTTCCATGCCAAAGTGCTTAAAACAGCATAATCATATTGAATTACAGCGTGAGGTTAACAAATTTTCGGAAAAGAATGTGTCAAAAAATGCAATGAGCCTACTTGGTGTATTTTCAGATTATTATAATAATTTCAGATATGCAAATTATTATCCAGGGCAACATGGAAATGATTTACGAAAGTTGTTCATTGGTTTTCTGAAGAGACTAAATGGAAAGTTTAATTTTGATGAACCGTGTGCTGCTGTACAGTTTGAAAAATTTAAGCAGTTTTACATCAATGAACTGGGAAAACTGGCAGTTCATTTTTACTTGTTGATACATGATAAGGCCAGCGAATTGAATACATACACCTATGAAATAGATTCTTCATCTAGAGCATCTCGAGTGTTTTGGACTGCGCAAAGAAGAACTTTGTATGAACAAATGGTTTTAGAACAGCATACAGCTAAAGAATTGCTTCTTTATATTTACAAGAAAAATCGAGGCACTGGTGTTTTTCGGTTGCTAGATGACATGGAAGCGTTGGATTTCGATGATAGTTTAATGAACGAATATCTGGAAGATCTCTGCGCGGGGAAGATTAATGATTCATTGATTGATTATGTGGATGATCTTCATGAAGATATTGAGGACAAAGCACAAAGAAAAGAGCGGAAAGAACTACTGTCATTGATAGGCAATTGTTCGGTCTTGTTTGATTTTGATGAAGATGATGATGACGAAAACATAGAATAACTATTCTGAGAAAGGTGGAACAGCATGTATCTATCAAAGATTTCAATTAAAGATTTTAGGATGTTTTCTGATGCGGTAGAAGTCTCTTTTTCAAAGGGATTGAATTTGTTAGTCGGTGAGAATGGCTCTGGAAAGAGCTCGGTGGTAGATGCTATCCGCGCTTTATTGGGAGAAAATGAATTTTCAAGAAGAGGAATCATAGAAGAAGATTTTTATTCTGTGTTTTGCGAATCCCAGAAGAAGTCTTCAGAAAGTCTTTTTATCTCAGGCGTATTTTCAAATTTGACGGAGGCACAGAAAGTCGAGTACTTGTCCTGGTTGGACGAAGACTTTAATGCTAAGCTTAGTTTTGAAGTTCAGCGGACACTTAACAGAAGAAACAATTATAAACAAAAAAGATGGGGTGGGAATTCTTCTAATTCTTTCTTTGATATTGAACCGTTGAATGATATTCAATGTGTGTATTTGCCAGCCTTAAGGGATGCGGAGCGAGGTTTAAGAACTGGTCGAGGCTCGCGCTTGGCACGATTTATCGTTAATTTATCTGCGGATGATCTCAAGTCAAGGAGAGAAAAAGATGAATTGATGCCTTTGGAGCAAGATCTTAAAGAGTTTAATGAAAAAGCTGCAAATGAGTCGGAAATCAAAAATGCGACAGAATTGATTAATTCTAGTATTATGAGTGCTGTAGGAAATGTATATGGGCAGAAAACTCAAATACGATTTAACATATTGTCGTATGAGAGAATCATAGAGTCTTTACAATTATTGTTTTCTGATGATCTTAGCAGTAATTTAAACATATTTCGGAGTTTATCAGAGAATAGTTTGGGCTACAACAATCTCATTTATATAGCTACGATTTTGGCTGAGTTTGAGGGACTGAAGGATAGATACACAACACCGAGAATTCTGCTTATTGAGGAATTGGAGGCGCACCTTCATCCACAACTTCAGATTAAGTTATTACAGTATTTACAAAAACAGGCTACAGAATTTGATATTCAGGTGATTATCACAACTCACTCTTCATTGTTGGTTGCAAGTGTGCCTTTTGAAAGCATTATTGCTTTATATAAAACAGAAGAAGGCATTTCTATTACACCGCTTATTGAATGTGGCGTAGATAAATCGGCTTCAGGCTTTCTTAATCGGTGGCTGGATGCAACGAAAACGGCTTTGTTTTTCTCTAAGGGCAATATCTTTGTTGAGGGGATAGCAGAAGCTATTCTGATTCCTGAATTGGCAAAAGTATATCTAAGAAAGCAAAGTGAAGATGGCCTGACAAAAGTAACGTCGCTTGAGGAAGCTGGTATTTCTGTTATAAATATGAATGGGATATATTTTCCATACTTTATGCAGTTCTATAACGGATATAGCGTTATTATACCTAATCAAAAAGATGGAGAGACAGAGAAAGATTATAAGGAACGAGTTCACACCTTAATACATAAAGATGTTTTATGCAGCGGTGAATTTGTTGCTACAAAGAAAATTGAAGCAAGATGTGTGGCTATTACAGATAATGATCCAGAAACAGATGTTTATCCGTCGAAAGATGATCATACAGAAGGAAATAATCCACAGTTATACTATGCAAAACAGATTGAGAATATGACTGAGAATTGCCGTGTGTTCATTAATAGAAAAACATTTGAGTATGATTTAGCGTTGGAAAGTCACCATAATGCGAAAATGATGTTGCAAATTCTCATAGAAGAGATTCCTACAGACGGAAGCAATAAAAGGGATATGAAAGATTATATTGCGAAGATAGATGCGGGTGAAACAATTGATGATACAAAAATGGCTGGCTTTATTCTAAAACAAGTTGATTCAAACTATATGGGTAAAGGACGTTTTGCGCAGTTGCTCGCAGAGCGAATCGATTCCGGTTTTGGTGTACCTAAATATATAAGCAATGCAATAAGTTTTATCTTAATGTTAGGTGAACGAGCATGAGTGTAGCAGTTTTGAGAAAACTTTTATGTCAAAAGTCGGACGATGTAACAAATTATCTGGAATGTGATGGGAAACTGTGTGACAAGTGTCAACATGATGGGTATTGTACTATTTTACATTTAAGCAAAAAACAGCACGCATATATAGATGTTGATATACGTTCTAGCATTTATTTGAAAGTATGTCCAGGGAGCGGCAAAACGGAGGTACTTGGTGTAAAATGTGCAGTTGAATTTGAACGTTGGTCTGCGGCAACTTCAGGTATTGCGGTATTAACATTTACTAATTCAGCAGAAGATGAAATGAAAAGCAGAATTTCGTCGTACTCTTCTAAAAGTGTTAGTTACCCACATTATATAGGAACATTTACTAGCTGGTTACATGGGTACATTGCGAATCCATTTTTATATAAGATTGCGCATAATGGATGTGGTGGGAAACAGGATACAAGCCTTCGGATAGTAGATTCTGACTGTGGTAGTGAGTTTCTAAACGCGTTTAAAACAAAATATAGCTATGGGCAGCAATTACATAAGATTCCGGGAAATGCTTATTATTGGAATATTAAAACGAAAAAATTCATATTTAGTGGAAATGATAGAGGGGCTGTTTCTGAATTTGATAGCGCATACTCATTAAGAAACTATATGAAGGACGATTTGTGTAAAACAAAGGAAAAATTATGGAAGTCTGGCTTCTTTACATACGAAGATGTTGATCATTTAGCGTATAGACTTCTTCTAATTAATTCTGATATAGCTGAGTTGGTTTCCAAACGTTTTCCTGTGGTTATAGTTGATGAATGTCAGGATTTGTCGTATGCTCAGTTGCAAATCCTACAAATTCTTCATCGACATGGGACTGCTATCCATCTGATTGGGGACTTGAATCAGGCAATTTACGAATTTAGGCAGATAGACATAAATGATACGTTAGAGTTTATCAGTAATAATGGTCTTTCGGAAATGATTCTTGATGAGAATTATAGAAGCAATCAGAAGATTGTAGATGCTTCCATAAAAATTATTCAAAGTCAATCTCCGATAGTAGGAAAGCGAGAGTTAATTGTTTCAAGACCACTTATTGCTATTCTTTATAAGAAAAACCAAGTACAGAAATTGATTAATTGCTATTCAAATATTTTAGATGAAGAAGGTTTGTTGATGAATGAAAGCAGGATTATTGTTAGAAATAATTCTGTGAAAAATAAGATACTTGGAAAAAAGAAAACAACTGTAACAATAAATACGATTGAAGATTTTGCACATTTTGTTTATCTCAGAGAATATGACAGTTTAGAATGTTTTCGAGAGAGTACAAGATTGTTAGCAAGAGCAATTCAAAGAGCGTTCTTTGTAAACGAAGTTCATGGTAATTCCAATAATCTCTATAAGCCTGAAAGATTGGAGTCCGCAGAATGGAATGCAATCATTGTTTCTGTGCAGAAGAAATTAATGGAGGATAGTGCCGTAACTGATTTAAATAAGACATGGTTAGCTTGGAAAAAGACATTGGCTAGTTGTTTGGAAAATATTGATATAATACCATCGCATACAATAGAACTAAAATCGATTCGCCGTGGAATGACAAATGAAAAAGTTATAGATACTTTTTCAAACTCAATTGATCATGATATACCGATAACTATTGAAACCATTCATGGATGCAAAGGAATGAGCTTGGATTCCGTATTATTTGTATCAAGCTATACGAAATCTGCAAGTAGTTCAGGTGCTCACTGGCGTGATTGGTTTCAGCATAACGAAACTGGTATAAGTGAAGCTCACCGGTTAGCGTATGTGGCTTTTTCGCGAGCAAAACATTTGTTGGCATTGGGAATTCCCAATCCACCTAGTGCACCTTTGAGTGAGGCCGATAAACAAATATTGACTGATTGTGGATTTGAAATAGTAGAGATAGCAGAAGACTGAAGTTAGCAAGGATTATTTCCGGAATGACAAAGGAGGGTAAGCTTAAAGAAGCCATTCAGTCAAAATAGGAGGTGTAGCAGATACTTCTGAGATGGAGAAAAAATTAACTGTGAATCTTGCAAATCTTAATTAGGCAGAGACTATAAAAACACGGCTTGAAAAACAGGTAGGCTTCTTGGACGTTACAAACACTCATTCTGAAAGAAAAATAAATGATTTGCAGAAGCACCTGGATACTCAGCATGATATAATATATGAAACGGAAGAATTGTTGGTATCTGTAAAGATAAGAGATTTAGAAACATAGGAGGATTTATGTTATGAGAGATGATTTTTCACAATCTGTAAAGGATTTGTTAGGAAATAGGGTTGGATGGAAATGCAGTAATCCAAATTGTAGAAAACCAACACGTGGAGCGGGAGTAAAAAAAGCGAATATCATAAATATAGGAGTTGCAGCGCATATTACAGCAGCATCTAAAGGCGGACCGAGATATGATGAAAACATGACGGCACAGGAGAGAAAATCTTTTGAAAATGGTATATGGTTATGTCAATCTTGTTCCAAATTGATAGATTCCGATGAAATGAGATATACAGTTGATAAATTGAAAAAATGGAAAGATATTTCAGAACAATTGGCTGTTTTAGAGTTAGAAGATGCAACAGTAGGTAAAAATGATAAAGATATAGAACTTATAAGATTTTATGTACAATGCTTTGATAGGCCAGCATTTCGAGATAGAATATGTATGGAAGGAAGAATGGAAGATTTTGATAAGGCTATCGAAGATACTATTATTGCATTGAATACAGGTGTACTTAGGACAAGAGATGGAAGTATATTGAAGAGGGCAGAGGGAAAATCTGTCATTGTAAATTCAGAGTGGAGAGAAAAATTTGATACAATTTATGATATGTTAGTTGCCTTAAGAAAACGTCTAAGAATAGCGAAAAAGGAAGGTGCATATTCCACGTATGGTGAAGGTGAGGTAATGTACTGCTTTAATGACAGAAATTTAGAAGAATGGTTCGATTTCACGAGAGAGGAGATTTTAAAGATATTATCTTCAATGTGTGAGGAAATTGGAATTCATGGATTGCGGTTTCCTAGAGATCGATATAAGTGGTAACTTGATACAAACGCACTAAAATATGCTGCTAAAGGAAATGTAATTATGCAGAAATTTTCAAATCATATGACTGTGGATAAGTAGTATTGTGTGTTGAAAATACAGATTATTATCGTAAAAAAGACATTCCTGAACTGTAATTATTGTGGGGCAAGGGATGTCTTTTTTGATTGTCTTGGAGTGTCCAAAGGACAAGGTAATGAAACTGAAATATTATCTAGAGATAAGGATGGATGGGATGATTGTATAGATTGAAAAAATCACGTTTTCGTGATACACTTTTTTTAAATCTGTTGGAAAAATGATGGAGGATGACATGGCAGTCAGTTACAAAAAATTATGCCATTTACTGATAGAAAAAAATATGACGAATGCACAGTTGCAGCAGGAGGCTGGCTTCTCCGCAAATATCATCACACGGCTAAAACGTAATGGGTATATTTTCCTCGAAAGCGTAGAGAGTATATGCCGTGTTCTGAACTGTGGCGTTGACGATATTCTGGAATTTGCACCAGAGGATAACGGAGGAAAAGAGAATGGTTGATACCAAAAAGGAACAGGAACGTGATGAACTGCACCGTGCAATATGGGCGATTGCAGATGAACTGCGTGGAGCAGTCGATGGTTGGGACTTCAAAAATTATGTTCTTGGCACGATGTTTTATCGTTATATTTCCGAAAACCTGTGTAATTACATAAACAGCGGTGAGATTGATGCGGGTAATACGGATTTTGATTTTGCAAAATTGTCGGATGAGGATGCAGAAGAAGCAAGAGAAGGACTAGTAGAGGAAAAAGGATTTTTTATCCTTCCAAGTGAACTTTTCTGTAATGTCCGTGCCAATGCTTCGAATGATGAAAACCTAAATGAAACACTGGAGCGTGTGTTCCGTCATATCGAGGAATCCGCAAAAGGTAGTGAGGCTGAGAGTGACTTTGCCGGACTGTTCGATGACTATGATGTGAATAGTAATAAACTGGGTTCTACGGTTGCAAAGCGTAATGAAAAACTTGTAAAACTACTGAATGGCGTAGGCGAAATGAATCTGGGAGATGTGAAAGACCATTCCATTGATGCTTTTGGTGATGCATATGAGTACCTTATGACTATGTATGCATCAAATGCCGGAAAATCTGGTGGGGAGTTCTTTACTCCGGCAGACGTGTCCGAATTACTCACACGTCTTGGAACTGTAGGAAAAACAGAAATTAATAAAGTGTATGATCCGGCTTGTGGTTCGGGATCATTGCTTCTGAAGGCTGAGAAAATTCTTGGAAAGGATGCTATCCGTAACGGCTTTTATGGACAGGAGATCAATATCACAACCTATAACCTGTGTCGTATTAATATGTTTCTACATGATGTGGGATTTGATAAATTTGATATAGCCTGTGAAGATACATTGCTCAGTCCGCAGCACTGGGATGATGAGCCGTTTGAGCTTATTGTGTCTAATCCGCCATACTCTATCAAGTGGGCAGGAGACGAAAATCCATTACTCATCAATGATCCTCGTTTTGCTCCGGCTGGAGTTCTGGCACCTAAGAGCAAAGCGGATATGGCATTTATTATGCACAGTTTGTCATGGCTGGCATCTAACGGAACAGCTGCTATCGTATGTTTTCCGGGAATCATGTATCGTGGCGGTGCAGAGCAGAAAATCCGTAAGTATCTGGTAGATAACAATTATGTGGACTGCATCATTCAGTTACCGAGTAATCTATTCTTTGGAACTTCGATTGCAACCTGTATCATGGTAATGAAGAAGAATAAGACAGACAATAGGACCCTGTTTATTGATGCTACAAGCGAGTGCGTGAAGGTCACGAACAATAATAAGCTGACACCCCAAAATATCGAACGCATCGTGGATGTGTTTGCAAAGCGTGAAGAAGTGGAACATTTTGCACATCTGGCAAGCTATGAAGAAGTATCTGGCAATGATTATAATTTGTCTGTATCCACTTATGTCGAAGCCGAAGATACCAGAGAGAAAATTGATATCGTGAAGTTGAATGCAGAAATTAAGGAAATTGTTGCCCGGGAGCAGGTACTTCGTGATGAGATTGATAAGATCATCGCAGAAATCGAGGTGTAAATGATAATTCGACTGGTTCAGGATATAAGAAAGGCATTGGAAAATGAACTATATTTTGTCGCATTAAGTTCTGCACTCACCTTGCCGGACATCTGTGGTAAGGCCGCATATCCAACTGAACGAAGCAGCAAAAAACGATATATTTTATGGTATGACGAAGAAATAGGTAAATATGAAAAGAAACCAGAAGATAAAGATGATATGCCATATTTGTCAGGAGAGGTAATTTATAGTTTACGCTGTTCATTGTTACACGAAGGAAATCCCAATGTGGAAAATGACAGATTACGAACTAATCAACCTATAGATCATTTTTCGTTGGTTATTGAAAAAGCTAAACCGTTTGATATTTATTCAGATGCCAGTTCTATTACTCGATTTGGTAATGAACAGAAACGTGAATATAGAATGAATATCAGAAGAATATGCATGATTTTATGTGATGTAGCAGAAACCTATTATAAAGAGAATAGAGATAAATTTCATTTCAATTATGAAATTATCGACTGGGATGAAGTTACCTCACACTTACCTCCGATAGACATGGAGAAAGTTATTGCGGAGTTGGTTAAAAGTGACAATGAATTTTATCAAGGAAGGAAAATGGGCGAGAATGAATAGAATAAATGAATTAATAAAAGAATATTGCCCAGATGGCGTGCCGTTCGAAAAGGTAAAAAATGTCTATACTAGAGTAAAGGGGACACCAATAACTGCTGGAAAAATGAAAGAAATAGCGTGTGATGATGGTGAAATTAGAATATTTGCAGGTGGTAAAACAATCATTGATGCTCATGAAAATGATATTCCAAAAGCTAACATTACACGAGTGCCTGCAGTTTTGGTTCAAAGCCGTGGAGTTATAGATGTTGTGTATTATGATAAGCCTTTTACATTTAAAAATGAAATGTGGGCATACACATCAGAGGATATTGTCAGTGTTAAATTTTTATATTATGTTTTAAAGAATAGTATTCAAACTTTCCGGGATGCAGCATCGGGAATGGGGTCTTTACCACAAATTTCCTTGAAAGTCACAGAAGAGTTTATGCTCCCTGTACCTCCTCTGGAGGTACAACGTGAAATAGTCCATATTTTGGACTCTTTCACGTTACTTACAGCCGAGCTTACAGCCGAGCTTACAGCTCGGAAGAAACAATACGAATTTTATAGGGATGAACTTCTTTCTGTAAAAAAGAATATTCCAATCGTAAAATTAGGAGATATTGCTACTGAATTTTATCGTGGATCTGGCATTAAACGTGATGAAGTTACCGATACTGGCATTCCGTGTGTTCGCTATGGAGAAATTTATACAACATATAACACCTGGTTTGATAAATGCGTTTCATATACAAAACTTGATTTTGTTAAATCACCAAAGTACTTTGAAAATGGGGATATTCTTTTTGCAATTACAGGAGAGAGTGTTGAGGATATCGCAAAGTCCGTAGCATATATTGGACACGAGAAATGCTTAGCAGGCGGGGATATCGTTGTAATGAAGCATAAGCAAAATCCCAGATATTTGGCTCATGTGCTTGCAACAACAGAAGCAAGAATGCAGAAAAGTAAAGGTAAAGTTAAAAGTAAAGTGGTACATTCAAATGTACCATCCATTAAAGAAATTCAGATTCCATTACCATCATTGGATGTACAGGAAAAGTATGCAAATGTACTTGACAATTTTGAAGCCATCTGTACTGACCTGAATATTGGTTTGCCAGCAGAAATCGAAGCACGCCAGAAGCAATATGAATATTATCGTGATTTGCTCTTGACATTTGCTGAAACAGGTAGCATGCTCTTGACAGACAGACAGACAGACAGACAGACAGACAGACAGACAGACAGACAGACAG